>Ga0209158_1000011_pt1 | contig 141671 bp, 123 predicted proteins | sample GraSoiAngelo_140_FD_185897 | JGI IMG/M metagenome (GOLD analysis project Ga0209158, IMG submission 185897) | Grasslands soil microbial communities from the Angelo Coastal Reserve, California, USA - 14_0929_12_30cm (SPAdes) (version 2) | ecosystem: Environmental > Terrestrial > Soil >...
TGTCCAATCAGTATCTCCCCGTGCTCGGCAAGATCGCCCAGTTCGCCAAGGAAGCGGACGTGCCGGAGAAGCTCGCGAAGCTGGGTAGCCCGAAGGAATTCTTGAAGCTGCTGGAGGATAAGAACATCTAGAAGCGTTGCCGGGGGATGCGTTGCCGCGCAAGGCTTTGCCGGATACCGCGCGGCGAAACGTAGTACGTCTGCGTGTAAAGGACGCCAATTCGGTAACGCTCCTGCCCAGATTCACTCGGTGGGCGACTTCAGGAAACTCGTCGCGTGGCAAGAGGCGAAACGGCTCGCGGTCCTGTCGCGGGATGCCATCGCAACGCTCCCACGCGCCGAGTTGTTTGTTCTCGGAGCTCAGTGGCGTCGCGCCGCCTACAGCGTCTCCCTCAACATTGCTGAGGGGGCGAGTCAATCCAGCTCACGCCAGTTCCGGCGTTACCTCGAGATCGCGAAAGGGTCGCTGGATGAGTTGCAAGGGGTCCTGGAGCTCGCGGAAGCCTTGAGCTATGTCTCAGGAACGAGGCTGAACGAGCTTCGCGGAGTTCGCACGCACTGCGCACGACTGGTCACAGCGCTGGCGCGAAGCATTTCATAGACGCCGCGTCCGGCAACGCCTCGCCCGGCAACCGGCAACGCCTATTCCCATTCGATCGTCGCCGGCGGCTTCGAGCTCACATCATACACGACCCGGTTCACGCCGCGGACCTCGTTGATGATCCGGTTACTCATGCGGGCCAGCACCTCCGGTGGAAAAGCAAACCAGTCCGCCGTCATCCCGTCCCGGCTCGTCACCGCGCGCAGCGCCACGACGTGATCGTAGGTGCGCCCGTCGCCCATCACGCCCACGGACTTGATCGGCAGCAGCACCGCGAACGCTTGCCAGATCTGGTCGTACAGGCCCGCGGAGCGGATCTCCTCGACGTAGATCGCGTCCACCCGCCGCAGCAGATCGAGGCGCTCCTCGGTGACGGGGCCCAGCACGCGGATCGCGAGCCCGGGGCCCGGGAACGGATGCCGGCCCACGATCTCCTCGGGCAGCCCGAGCTCCCGCCCCACCTGGCGCACTTCGTCCTTGAACAGCTCCCGTAACGGCTCGATGAGCTTCCAGGGGAGGTGAGGGCGCAGCCCGCCCACGTTGTGGTGGGTCTTGATGGTGACCGAGGGGCCGCCTCGCGGCGACGCGGACTCGATCACATCGGGATAGAGGGTTCCCTGCACCAGGAATCCGACGTCGCCCGAGACGTGCTGCGCCGCGTCCTCGAACACGTCGATGAACGTGTGGCCGATGCGACGTCGCTTTTCCTCGGGGTCCTCGACGTCGCGCAGCTCAGCGAGGAACCGCGCCGCCGCGTCCACCACGCGCAGGTCCAGCCCTAAGTGCGCGCGGAACGTCCGCTCCACCTGCTCCCGCTCGTTCAACCGCAGCAGACCGTGGTCCACGAAGATGCAGGTCAGCCGCTCGCCGATGGCGCGGTGGACCAGCGCCGCCGCGACCGCCGAATCGACGCCGCCGGAGAGTCCGCAGATCGCCCGCTGGGCCGGACCGACCAGCGCTTGGATACGTTGGACCTCGTGCTCGATGAAGTGTCCGGGGGTCCAGTCGGGAGTGCAGCGGCAGATCTCGAACAGGAAGTTGTGGAGGATCTCGCCGCCCCGGGGGGTGTGGGCCACCTCGGGGTGGAACAGCACGCCGTAGATGGGCCGCGACTCGTGCTGCATGGCGGCGACCGGCGCGTTGGCGCTCGAGGCGGTCACGCGGTAGTGAGGGGGGGGCTCGTCGATCTTGTCCCCGTGACTCGCCCATACCGTGATGCAGCTCTGCGGCTCGAAGCCGGCGAACAGACCGGTCGCCTCCCGGATGGTGACCTCCGCCCGACCGTATTCGCGCTGGCGCGACGGCTTCACCTTGCCGCCCGCGAGCTGGGCCACGAGCTGCATCCCGTAGCAGATGCCCAGCACCGGGACGTCGCGTGCGAGGATCTGCGGGTCCGCCGTGGGGGCCCCGGGATCGAACACGGAATTCGGCCCGCCCGAGAGGATGATCCCCTTCGGGTCGAACTGCGTGACGAACGCGAAGTCGGTGCCGCGCGCGGCGGGGTGGATCTCGCAATAGACGCGCGCTTCCCGCACGCGTCGCGCGATCAGCTGGGTGAATTGCGAGCCGTAGTCGAGGATGAGAATCCGGTTCATGTGCGGTACCAGGTCGTGGGCTCCAGCACCTCACCGCGCAGCAGGTCGTCCAGCGTCTCGCGCTGGCGCGCCACGTAGTAGCGATCCCCCTCGACCAGGACCTCGGGCGGCCGCGGTCGCTGGTTGTAGGTCGAGCTCATGACGAACCCATAGGCACCCGTGCCGAGCACCGCCAGGTACTCCCCCGGCTCCACCGCGGGGAGCTTGCGGTCGAGGGCGAGGAAGTCACCCGACTCGCAGATCGGCCCCACGATGTTCACCAGCTCCTCCGGCCGGTTGCCGTCCTTGAGCGGTACGATGTCGTGATGCGCGTTGTAATGGCTGGGTCGCACGAAGTCCGTCATGCCGGCGTCCACGATCACGAACTCTTTCCCGCCCGCGTGCTTGCGGTACAGCACCTTGGTCAACAGCACGCCCGCGTTGGCTACCAGATACCGCCCCGGCTCACACACCAACGCGAGCCCCGCCTGCTTGATGGGTGGTGCCACGGCCGTGGCGAACGCCTGAGGCGTGGGGGCCTTCTCGTTGTGGTAGCGCACCGCCAGGCCGCCGCCGACGTCGAGCGCCTCGATGGTGGCGATGCCGGACGCGCGCAACGCCGCGACCAGCTCCAGCAGCTTCACCGTACCGCGGTGGTACGGCTCGACATCTGTGATCTGCGAACCCAAGTGCATGGCGAGGCCGCGCAGCGCGAACAGCGGCTCCGCGGCGATGCGCTGTGCCACGGCGACGACTTCGTCGTACGGGACGCCGAACTTGGCGGTCTTCTCGCCGGTCTTGGTGTAGGGGTGGGTCTCGGTGGCGACGTCGGGGTTCACGCGGATGCCGACGCGCACCAGCTTCTTGAGCTTCTGGGCCACCGCGACCAGCGCGTCGAGCTCGGCAGGCGATTCGATGTTGAGAAAGCCGACGCCCGCGCGGATCGCCTCCTGGAGCTCGGGCGCCGTCTTGCCGACGCCCGAGAACACGATGGCGTCGGCCTCGAACCCCGCGGCGAGCGCGCGGCGCAGCTCGCCTACCGAAACGATGTCGGCGCCAGCGCCGAGGGCCTTGAGCACCTTGAGCACGCCGACATTGCCGTTTGCCTTCACGGAATAGCAGATGCGGTGCGGCACGTCCTTCAAGGCGTCGTGCAGCGCGTGGTACTGCGCCCGCATGAGATTCGCGCTGTAGACGTAGGCAGGCGTGCCCACGCGCTCCGCGATGCCGCGCAGCAGCGCGGGGTCGAAGCCTAGTACGCCTGCGCCCACACCGCCTCTGCGACGCTGGGCTTGCCGCACCACATGCAGGTCTTCGGCGTCTCCGGGGAGCGGAACTCGGGATCGGGGAGGACCCGCACGGTCGCGGCGGTCTGCTGCTTGATCTCGGCCTCGCAGGCGGCCGAGCCGCAGAACCCGCCGTAGGCGAACCCGCCTGTGCCCTTCATGAACTCGAGGAACTGCGCCTTCGTCACCCCGCGGATCGTATGGGCTTCGCGCCGGTCGCGCGCGGCTTTGAACAGGCTCGCCTGGATCTCGTCCAGGGCGACGGCCACCGCCCGCGTCAGCCCGTCGAGCGGCGCCGGGGCCTTGCCGCCCGTGCGCCGCGCGGTCATCACCTGCCCCCCCGCCACGTCGCGCGGACCGATCTCCAGCCGCAGCGGAACGCCTTTCGCCTCCCACTCGAAGTACTTGGCGCCCGGCTTCACGTTGTCACGCAGATCGAGCTCGACGCGGAAGCCCGCCTTCTCGAGCTCCGTCTTCACCTGATCCCCAACCCCCGATACCTGATCCCTTTCTTCCTCCGACTTCCAGATCGGCACGATAGCGACCTGGACCGGCGCGAGCCGGGAGGGGCAGACGAGGCCGTTGTCGTCGGAGTGGGTCATCACCAGCCCCCCGATCATCCGGGTCGACACCCCCCACGAGGTGTTCCACGCGTATTCGAGGCCGCCCGCAGCGGTCTGATACTGCAGGTTGAACGCCTTGGCGAAGTTTTGGCCGAGGTTATGAGACGTCCCTGCCTGTAGCGCCTTGTTGTCCTGCATCAGCGCCTCGAGCGCATACGTCCGCAGTGCGCCGGCGAATTTCTCGCTCTCGGTTTTGCGACCGGTGATCACCGGCACGGCCATCCAGTCTTCCTGGAACTTGCGGTACACCCCGAGCATCTGGCGCGCTTCCGCCTCCGCCTCGGCCTCGGTGGCGTGTGCCGTGTGCCCTTCCTGCCACAAGAACTCCGTGGTCCGCAGGAACAGCCGGGTACGAAACTCCCAGCGCACGATGTTGCACCACTGGTTGAGGAGCAGCGGCAGGTCGCGATAGCTCTGGACCCATTTCGCGAACATCGCGTAGATGATCGTCTCGGAGGTGGGCCGGACGACCAGGGGTTCCTCGAGTTTGGACTCGGGGTCCACTTCGATCGCGACCGCCCCTTCCTTCCCGGTCGCACGCAACCGCGTGTGCGTCACGAGCGCCACCTCCTTGGCGAACCCCTCGACGTGCTCGGCTTCCTTCGCGAGGAAGCTCATCGGGATGAACAGCGGGAAGTAGGCGTTCTTGTGGCCGGTCGCCTTGAACATGGCATCCAGGGCGTCCTGCATCAGCTCCCAGATGCGGTAGCCATGCGGCCGGATCACCATACAGCCGCGCACCGGCGAGTAGTCCGCCAGCTCGGCCTGCATGATGACGTCGTTGTACCACTCGCTGAAGTCTGTGTTGCGGGGTGTGATCTTCTGGGCCTGGGCCATTACTTGAAGACACCCTTCCGGACCTTAGTGAGCGACACCTTGCGTTGCTTCCCCGTCTTCAAGTCCCGCACGACGGCGACCTTCGCCTTGCGCTCGTCCGGTCCGATGATCACCGCCCGCGGGGCCCCGCGCGCCGCCGCCAGCTCCAGCTGTTTGCGGATCGGCTGATTGCGGAGCGCGTACTCCGCTGCGACGCCACGCTCGCGCAGCTGGGCGGCGAGCCGCAGCACGGGTGCGACGTCCTCGCCGCCCACCGCCACCAAGAAGGCGTCGAGCTGCCCCGGCGCCTCGAATCGCTGGTGCCGCTCCCTCAGCAGCTCGCCCAGGACGACGTCTCCCATGCCGAAACCGACGCAGGGGAGATCGATGCCGGCGACCTCTTGTATGAGACTGTCGTACCGGCCGCCCCCGCAGATCGCCCGCAGTTCTTTCCCCCGGTCGAACAGCTCGAAGACGACGCCCGTGTAGTAGGCGAGGCCGCGGACGACCGTGAGGTCGATTTCGATGAAGTCGGACAATCCCATTGCTCCGAGCCCCGCGGTTACCGCTACGAGGCTCTCCCCCGCCGCCGGACCGTCGGGGCAGCTCCGCAACTCCTCCTGTACTGCCTCGAGCCCCTTCAACGACGCGATCTCGAACAAGCGCTCGATCGCCGAGGCGTCAAATTGGGCCTCGCGCAGGCGTCGTTCGGTCTCGCTCCGGCCCTGTCGCTCGATCTTGTCGAGCACTTCAAAGGCGATCTGGACACGCTCGCCCTGGAACTGCGGATGCTTCCGCAGCAACGAGGTCAACACCCGACGATCGGAGAGCCGCAGGCGGACATCCTCCGCGCCGAGCCCGAATGCGCGCATGATGTCGATCGCCGCCGCGATCAGCTCGGCGTCGGCCGCCGGGCCGGCCTCCCCGATGATGTCCATATTGAGCTGGAAGTGCTCCCGCAGGCGTCCCCGCTGCTGCCGCTCGTAGCGGAACAGCTGCGGGATTGAGAACCAGCGGATCGGCTTTTTCAGGGCCTGGGCGCGCGCCCCCACCATGCGCGCGAGCGTCGGAGTCATTTCGGGGCGCAGCGCGACCTTGCGACCTCCCTTGTCCTCGAAGGCGTACAGCTGTTGCACGATCTCCGCACCGCTCTTCGCGGTGTAGAGCTCCAGTGGCTCGAGCGGCGGGCCGTCGTACTCCTGGAAGCCGTAGCGCCGCGCCACCTCGCGCCAGGTGGCGAAAATCGAGTTCCGGAAAGCGAGGTCTTCAGGGTAAAAGTCGCGGAAGCCTGGGAGGGCTTGTCCTTGCATCGCAACAATTTAGGGCACCGGCGCGAAGCCGGGCAAGCGGGCGAGCGCGTCGCCGACGGTGTGGAACGATCCAGTGACGACGACGGTCTCGGCGCCCTGCTGCACCCGCTCGAGTGCGCGCCCGAAATCCGGCTCGAACTCGTGCGCGACGCTGAGCCCACCGAGCTCGCGCTCGACGCGGCGCAGGTCCCAGCGCCGCTTGGGGGGGGCGCTGTCGGGCACGGTGAACGTGAAGCCGTCGATCTCGCCGGCGAGGCACTCGATCATCCCGAGATAATCCTTGTCGCCCAGCACGCCCACGAGCGCCCGTCGGGGACGCGCCGGATCGGTGTCGTGCAGCGTTTGCGCCAGCACCCGCGCCCCGTCGGGGTTGTGCGCCACGTCGAAGATCCACTTGCCGCGCACCTCGAACCGCCCCGCGATGTACGCATGCGCGAAGCTCTCCGGCCACGCCTCGCCGACCGGGCCGAAGGGTGGCGGCAGCGTGTTCACCGCCGCGAGCGCCACCCAGGCATTCTGGTGCTGATGCCGGCCCTGCAGGCCGAGCGGGGGGGCGTGCGGCGGGGGAGAGCGGTCGGTGTCGACCGGGATGACGGGATCCGCTCGCCGGCGCGACGCCTCCTCAACCAACACGCGGCGCACGTCGGGATCTCGTTCACCCGTGACGAACGGCACAGCGGGCTTCGCGATGCCCGCCTTCTCCCGCGCGATGGACGCGAGATCGGGACCCAGGTAGTCAGTATGCTCGCGGGCAATCTTCGTGACGACGGAGACGAGGGGGGTGATGACGTTGGTGGAGTCGAGTCGCCCTCCCAGGCCCACCTCGATCACGCCGATATCCACGCCGCGCGCCGCCAGGTCGGCGAACGCGATCGCGGTCGTGGCTTCGAAGAAGCTCGCGTCCAGGCGCTCGATGTGCGGCTGCAGCACGCTCGCCCATTCGGCGAACGCCTCTTCGCTGATGGGCACGTCGTTCACGACCACGCGCTCGCGCACCGAGACGAGGTGCGGCGACGTATACAGCCCCACTCGCAGGCCGCGGGCGCGCAGCTCCGCCGCGACGAAGGCGCAGGTCGAGCCCTTGCCGTTCGTGCCGGCGATGTGGACGGAAGCAAAGCGTCGTTCGGGATGTCCCAGCACGTCCAACAGCCCCTCGGTAGGCCCGAGGCTCCACTTGATGCGGCTCCCTTGTCGCGCGAAGAGAAAGCGGCAGGCGTCCTGGAAGGACAACCGGCTCAGTCGGCCGCCTCCGCCGGCCGCCGGCCGGCCATGTGCCGGAGTAACTGGGCCGTGGTGTCGCGCAGCTCGCTGCGCGGCACGACCGCGTCCACCATCCCGTGTTCGAGCAGGAATTCGGCGGTCTGGAATCCCGGCGGCAGGTCCTGGCCGATGGTCTGCTTGATCACGCGCGGACCCGCGAACCCGATCACCGCCCCAGGCTCAGCCAGGATGACGTCGCCCTGCATCGCATACGACGCGGAAACGCCGCCAGTGGTGGGATTCGTGAGGATGGAGATGAAGGGGACGCGGGCGGAGCGGAGTCGCGCGATTTCCACGGAGGTCTTGGCCATCTGCATCAGGGACAGCACGCCTTCCTGCATCCGGGCGCCCCCCGACGCCGAGACGATGATGAGGGGAACGTGCTTCTCGGCCGAGCGCCGGGTGAGCCGGGCGATCTTCTCCCCCACCACCGACCCCATCGAGCCCCCCATGAAGTTGAAATCCATGACGGCGAGGTCGATGGGCATCCCGTCGAGGCGCGCGTAGCCCGACCGCAGCGCTTCGAGCGGCCCGGCCTTCTTCTCGGCGAGCTGAAGGCGATCCAGATAGCTCTCGAAGGCGAGTGGATCCGTGGACTTGAGCCGCGGGTCGAGCTCATGCCACGAGCCCTCGTCGACGAGCAGGTCGATGTACTCCTGGGCGCTGATCCGGCGATGGTGCCCACAGTTGGGGCACACATTGAGCGCGCGGACGAACCGGTCCTTGATATCGATGTGGCCGCACTCGTCGCATTTTTCCCAGGCGTCAGCTGGAATCTCCAGCTTTACCCGTTCGGACGTGCGCGGCTTGCGCTCCTTTTTAAACCAGGCCATTCGTGCCATAGGGGGGTTTCGGAAGGCGACAAATTTGGGAGGGGGCCCGAGGGCGCGCCAGTCCTGATCTCGTAACTCCTTGTCACAATTCAGCGTAGCCAGACTGGCGAGACTCCCAGGCGACCCGCAGCGACAACCCCACGGCGATCGAGCAGGCCAGCAGGAACGAGCCCCCGTAGGAGAAGAACGGCAGCGGGATCCCAGTGATGGGGAGCAGGTTCACGGTCATCCCCACGTTTTCGACGATATGCGTGAACAGCAGGCTGGCGACCCCGAACACGCACAGGCTGGAGTACGCATCGGTGGCGCGCCGGGCGACGCGCAGCAACACGAGAATCAGCACCACAAACAGCGCCAGCGCCACGACCACGCCCAAGAAGCCGAGCTCCTCACCCACCACCGGGAAAATGAAGTCGGTGTGCTGCGCGGGCAGGAACGCCAGACGTTTCTGCGGCCCCTGGGTGAACCCCTTGCCGAACAAGCCCCCGGACCCGATGGCGATCTTCGACTGGATCACGTGCCAGCCGGTCGCCCGGGGGTCGACCTCGGGGTTCAGGAAGGCGAGCAGCCGGTTTTGTTGATAGGGCGCGAGGCGGCGCCAGAACGGCACCGCGATGACGCCCATAATGATGTTGGCCAGCATCACCGTCAGCCCCTCCCACACGTACGGCCGCCACCACAGCAGCAGCCCGAACAGCAGGATGATCCAGGCACCCCACGCGGCGGTCGAGAACGCCAGGACCAAGCCGATCACCGGCGAGCCCAGGAGGAGCAGGAGGGACGGCTTGGTGCCGGCCCAGTAGAGCATCGCGAACATGATCGCGATGAAGACGATCGCGCTCCCTAGGTCCGGCTGCAGCACGACCAGCCCGCACGGGATCCCGACGATCACGCACGCCGGGATGAGCTCGCGCAGCGTGGCGGGCGGCGCGCGCCGCTCGGCGAGCCAGCGCGCCAGCATGAGGATCATCGCCAGCTTGGCCAGCTCCGCTGGCTGGCCCATGCGCACGCCCCCGATCGTGATCCACGATTTGCTGCTCGCGGCGGTGCCCCCTCCCGTCCCCACGGCCAGCGTGACCAGCAGCACCAGCACGCCGACCACGTAGGCGTACGGCGTCGCCCATTCGAGGAGGCGGGGCGACAGGCCGAACATGAGGAAGGCCGCGAGCGCCCCCACGCCCAGCCAGATGAGCTGCCGCTGCCAGATGGTGGTCACGAAGGTGGGCACGTCGGTCTGCCCCGCCGAGTAGAGCGTCACCAGCCCGCAGGCGGCGAGCGTCGCGACCACGCCGGCGAGCGGCCTATCGATTTCGCGGAGTCGGGGGCGCAGGGGTCGTGTCCGTGCGAGTGGTGGCGATCGTATCGGTGACGGTGGTGTCCTCGACCGCCGGCCCGGGGAGGATCGGTGTCGCGTGCGGGGCCGAATCGGCCGGGAGGGTCTCCTGGATCCGTGCGGCCGCGGTGGTATCGGCGCCGAGGTAGCGAGCGATCAGCCGCGCCACCAGGGGCGCGATGGACGAGCCGTGCCGGGCGGCCTCGACGATCGCGCCCGCCACGATCTCGGGCCGCTCCGCGGGGGCGAAGGCGATGAACCAGCCGTGGTCGGGGCCGTGCGGGTTCTGCGCCGTGGCGGTCTTGCCGGCGATCGTGATGGCCCGCAGGTGAGCCCCCTGCCCCGTGCCACGCTGCACCACGTTGAGCATCGCCAGGCGCAGCCCGGCGAGCTGCTCCGGGGCCAGACCGAGGCTCGTGGTGGCGCTGGCGGGGTGCACGAGATAGGGCGGCCGGGCCCGCCCGTCGCTCGCGAGCATCTGATAGAACCGCACCATGTTGACGAGCGTCTGCGAGTTCTCGCCCTGGCCGATCGCGAGGTTCAACGTGACGGCGGCCGTCCAGCGGCGCGCCCCGTATAAGCGGTCGTAGTACTCGCTCCCCGCCGGGAACTCGGGTGCCTTCTCGCCCGGCAGATCGATCCCGGTGGGGCGGCGGAATCCCCAGGCGTTGGCGTCTTCGAGCAGCGAGGTCAGGCCGATCTTGAGCCCGAGCTGGTAGAAGTAGACGTCGCAGCTCTGCGCAATCGCCTCGCTGAGCGTGAGGTCGCCGTGCCCGCGGGTGGACCAGCAGTGGAAGAACCGATTGCCGAACTGCAGCCCGCCGCGACAGGGGATCGGCATGTGGGAGCGGAACGTCACGAGGCCGCGCTTGAGCGCCATAGCCGCCATGGCGAGCTTCCAGGTGGAGCCGGGGGGATAGCGCGCCTTGATCACTCGGTTGAACAGCGGGTTGGCCTCGCTCTCGCTCAAGCGGCGCCAGTACCCTGGGTCGAGCCCGCCGACGAAGGCGTTCGGGTCGAAGCCGGGTGAGCTGTAGAACGCGAGGATCTCCCCCGTGTTGGGATTCAGGGCGAGCACCGCACCGCGCTGTCCCGCGGGGAAGATCTGGGCCACGTAACGCTGCAGCTCCAGGTCCACGCTCGTGTGCAGCGGGCGTCCCGGTACCGGGGCCAGCGTCTGACCGGCCCCGGCTTCCCGCACGACGTGCCCCAGGGCGCTCACCTCCACAAACCGCACGCCGTCCGCGCCGCGCAGCGAGTCGTCGTACTGCAGCTCGAGCCCGTCCTTTCCGACCAACCCGCCCAAGCGCACCGGGGCGAACTTCGGCTGGCCCCGCTCGGCTTCGGTGACCTCTCCGACGTAGCCCACGAGATGGGCCACGATCCCCGAATCCGGGTAGTACCGCTTCGGCTCGGGCTGGATCACCAGCCCCGGGAAGATCAGGCGCCGCTCTTCCAGCGCCGACACGAGCTCCAGCTTCGCGCTTCCGAGCACGCTCACGGGGAGGTACGGCGCGCGCCGGTAGCGCACGAGCACGCGCTCGATGCCCGCCGCGTCGAGCTTCACGAACGGCGCGAGGCGCACCAGCGTGGCGCGCAGCGAATCCTCGTCGCCCGGCAGCAGGGACACGGTGTAACCGGGCACGTTCTCGGCGAGGATCCTGCCGTTGCGGTCCATGATGATGCCGCGCGGCGCCGGCAGCGGGATGGGGCGCAGCCGGTTCTGCTCGGACTGGAGTCGGTACTTGCCGTGCTCGAGGATCTGGGTGCGGAAGAAGACGGCTACCATGATGCCGATCACGCCCCACACCACCGCGCGAGCCACGCGCAGGCGACGATCCAGCAGATGGGGATGGAACGAGCTCATGCCTCGCCCAGGCGAATCGACAGATGGCGCCCGAACAGCCACAGCACCAGCATTCCGGCCACCGCGGTGGTCGCGCTCTGGAGTGGCGACCACACCAGTAGCTCCCACCCCAGCAGCGTGCCCTTGAGCTTGCCCGACGCAATCGCGACTACGAGGTTGCGGAGCCAGGTGCCCGCGAAGAACAGGTAGCCGTTCACCCACACGTTCTCCGCGAAGAACACCGCCTTGCCCCACGCCGCGAGGTACGCGACCAGCGTGTGGGCGAGCGCGCCGGCGCCGAACGACGCCGGCGTGAGGGCGTCCCGTAGCAATCCGACCAGGAACCCCGCACTCGCGCCTCGGCCCGGCTGCGCTCGGATGGAGTACATCAGCAGCCCGAGCAACAGAAAGTCCGGACCCACGGGCCGGCCCCACAAGCGGATCGTGACGGCGAACTGCAGCACCACCAGCCCGAGCAGAATGATGTAGAAGCGATACCGGTCGCTCCGCCTCATGGTGTCGGCCCTCCCCCACCCGGCTCGAACAGCGACCGGAGGTCGCCCTTGACGGGCGGTCCGGTGAGGACCATCACGTGGGTGGCGACCGCGGGGTGCACGGCGGGTCGCACGAGGTAGGTGCGCTCCCACCCTTCCGCCTCACCCGCCACACCCACTACCGTGCCGATCGGAATCCCGCGGGGCAGCACGCCGCCCAGGCCCGAGGTTAGGATGACCGTCCCGTCAGGAACGAGCTGGCGGTAAGCGACCCCTTGCAGCTCGAGCAGCCAAGCGCGCGGTCCGTCGGTGCCGTGGGGCGCGACGATGCCGTACACGCTGCCGTCCGCGGCCATGGCGCTGGCACGAAACTCGGGATGCGCCCACGTGACCACCACGCTGGTCTGGGCGTCCACGCTGCTCACCAGCCCCACGAGCCCCTCCGGGCTCACCACCGCCGCGAGCGGCTTCACCCCCTGCCGGCGCCCCGCCGAGATGAGGAAGGTGAGGGCGTTGGTCGGCTCCGCCTGATGCAACACCTCGGCGGGGACGTAACCCGATCCGAGGCGGGGCCCGAGGCCCAGCAGGCCCCGGAGTCGCTGGTTCTCGCTGCGTAGCTCGGTGAGGAAAGTGGCAGCGAGCGCGGCCGAATCCCGCTGCGCGACCACGGCGTCGTAGCGCTCGAGCGAGGCGGAGAGCCGCTCGGTCTGCTGCTGGAGCGCGAGCAGGGGGGCCAGCACCGACTGGCGCAGCGCCCGCGCGAAGGGCTCGCGCAGCCGGTCGGGCAGACCCATCGCGGCAATGGAGAGCAGGAGGCACCCGATGAAGACGAGGGTGTCGGCCCGTGAGGTGTAGCGGTCCGCTCCGAGCGCCATCCCGCTAGGTGGTCAGGACGTTACGGTATTTCTCGGGATCGTCGAGGATCCGGCCGGTGCCCCGCACCACGCAGGTCATGGGATCCTCGTCGAGGTGGATAGGCAGCCCGGTTTCCTGCTGCAGCAGGACGTCGAGGCCGCGGATGAGGGCGCCGCCCCCCGTCATCACGATCCCCCGGTCCACGATGTCGCTCGCCAGCTCGGGAGGAGTGATCTCGAGGGCGCGCCGCACGGCGTCCACGATCTGCTGGATCGGCTCCTGTACGGCCTCGCGGATCTCGCTCGAGTGCACGCGCACGATCTTGGGAATGCCGGAGACGAGGTCGCGGCCCTTGACCTCCATCTCGCGCTCCTCGCCGACCGGCGCCGCGGACCCGATCTGGATCTTGATCTGCTCGGCGGTCGGCTCGCCGATCAGCAGGTTGTAGTTCTTGCGCATGAACTGCACGATCGCCTGGTCCAGCTCGTCGCCCCCGGTGCGGATCGACGTGTCCGACACGATCCCCGAGAGGGCGATGACGGCGATCTCCGTCGTGCCCCCGCCGATGTCGATCACCATATTGCCGGTGGGCGTCTCCACCGGCAGCCCCACGCCGATGGCCGCCGCCATCGGCTCGGCGACCATGTACACTTCCTTCGCCCCCGCCGACTGGGCCGAGTCCCGCACGGCCCGCTTCTCCACCTCCGTGATGCCGCTCGGCACGCACACGATCACCTTCGGCTTCACCCGGAACAGGTGGCGATCGATGATGGTCTTAAGGAAGAACCGCAGCATCTTCTCGGTGACATCGAAGTCGGCGATCACGCCGTCCTTGAGGGGCCGCACGGCGAGGATACCGTCCGGAGTGCGGCCCAGCATCCGCTTCGCCTCGAGCCCGATCCCCTTGATCTTGCCGGTGGATTTCTCGATCGCCACGACCGAGGGCTCGTTCAAGACGATTCCCTCGCCCTTGACGTAGATCAGGGTGTTGGCGGTGCCCAGATCGACGGCGATCTCATTTGCCGGGCTCCAAGCACCGAGCTTCCAATTCGGCCAGCGAAAGCGCACGAGGTCGTCGAGTGAAGGTTGTCAGGCGGGCGCGAACACGGCGCCTCAAGCTAATGTAAAGCGTAACTTCAATCAAGGCTGATGCTTGACGCCCCTATCGGCCGCGGGTAGCGTACGCCATGCGATTAGCGCAGGCGGCCGAAGTAGCGGTGGTGGATTTGGCGGTGTGCGACCGCTGCGGGCTGTGCTTACCGCTGTGTCCTCCTGAAGCCATTCACCTCAAGCTGGACGACCTGGTGGTCGACCGCGCGAGCTGCACGGGGTGCCGGAAATGCGTCGCGCCCTGCCCCGTGGGCGCGCTCGCGATGACCGATGCCTGACGTAGACGTGTTGGTCGTCGGCGCCGGACCGGCGGGGGCGGTCGCGGCGTGGGAAGCGAAACGCGCCGCGCCCGAGCTCGACGTGCTGCTGCTCGAGCGCGACCGGGCGGTGGGCGCGCCGGTGCGCTGTGCCGAGGGCGTGGGCGACGCCGGGTTGCGCGAGTTCGCGAGCCCCGACGCCGCGCCGTGGGTAGCGCGCAAGATCACCCGGGTCGTGTTCATCGCTCCCGACGACACCGAAGTCGGGGTCGCGGAGCGCGATGTAGGCTGGATTCTCGATCGCACGCGGTTCGACGCGTTCCTCGCGGCGCAGGCCGTCGCGCAGGGGGCCGAACTCCGCGTGGGCACCGAGGCGGCGGAGCTGCGACGCGTCGTCGATGGCCGCTGGGAGGTGTGCGCGCGCGGCTCACAGGGCGCCGCCACATGGCGGGCCAGGATCGTCATCGGCGCGGACGGCGTCGAAACCATGGTGGGGCGCTGGGCGGGGCTCGACACCCGGGTGCCGGCGCGCGACATGGAATCGTGCGCGCAGTACGTCCTCCAAGGGATCGACTTCGATCCCAACGCGATCTACCTCCAGTTCGGAGACCACATCGCTCCGGGCGGCTACGCGTGGCTCTTCCCGAAGGGCGTCGGCATAGCGAACGTGGGGCTCGGGCTCGTCGCGCTCAAGAGCGACGGCCGCAATGCCCGGCAGTACCTCGACGCCTGGGTCGCCCGGCGCTACCCGCGCGGTGCCCGCACCGCCTATACCGTGGGCGGGGTGATCGTCCACACCACCATCAAGCAGACGTGGGCGGACGGCGTGATGTTGGCGGGCGACGCGGCGCATATGATCAACCCCCTTTCCGGGGGCGGAATCGTGAACGCCATGAAAGCCGGGCGGCTCGCCGGCCGCACCGCCGCCGCCGCGATTCGGGAAGGCGACACCAGCGGGCAGCGGTTGGCTGCCTATCACCGCGCCTGGATGGAGCTGCTGGGAGAGGACCACCTCAAGTACTATCGCATCAAGCAGGCGCTCGAGGGCCTGGATGACGACTTCTTCAACGCCCTCGCGCGCACCGTGAACGGGATCCCGCAGCGCCAGCGCACGCTCGGCCGCATCTTCGCGCACGCACTGCTGAAACATCCACAGCTGATTCCGGTGGCGGCGAGGTTTTTCATGTAACGGAGGGGTTGGATGCTGAGCATCGATCTTCGCGGCAAGCGAGCCCTGGTCGCGGGCGTCGCCGATGATGGGGGGTATGGGTTCGCCATCGCCAAGGCGCTCGCCGAGGCGGGCGCCACGGTGTGCACGGGGACGTGGCCGCCGGCGCTCAACATCTTTCTCAACCTGCTCGAGCGTGGCAAGATCGACGAGTCGCGCCGCCTGACGGACGGCTCGCTGCTCGGCTTCGAAAAGATCTATCCGCTGGACGCGGCCTACGACACGCTGGCGGATGCCCCTGAGGAGATCCGCGGCAACAAGCGCTACAAGGAAGTGGGCGACTTTTCGGTCGCGGGAGTGGCGCAGCGCCTCACGCAGGACTTCGGGGCGCAGCCGCTGGACATCGTCATCCATTCGCTCGCCAACGGCCCCGAGGTGAAGAAGCCGCTGCTCGAGACGAGCCGCGCAGGATATCTGACCGCCGTGAGCGTCAGTGCCTACTCGCTGGTCTCCCTGCTCGCGCGGTTGGGCCCGCTGATGCGGCCCGGCGGGTCAGCGCTGTCGCTCACCTACCTGGCGGGCGAGCGCGTGGTGCCAGGGTACGGCGGCGGGATGTCGTCGGCCAAGGCGGCGCTCGAGAGCGACACCCGTACGCTGGCATTCGAGGCCGGGCGCAAATACGGCATCCGGGTGAACACGATCTCGGCCGGTCCGCTCGCCTCACGCGCCGCGAGCGCGATCGGCAAGATCGAGAAGATGGTGCAGTACTACAGCGCAAACGCTCCCCTCACCGAGCCGCTCACGGCGTGGGAGGTCGGTACGACGGCCGCATTCCTGGCGAGCCCGCTGGGCAGCGGCATCACGGGCGCGACGATCTACGTGGACAAGGGCTATCACGCGATGGGGGTCGCTGTGAGCGCCGGAGATCTCTTGTGACGGGGATCCGCCAAGTCGTTGCTCGGCGGCCCCGATGGCCTGACGCATCTGCCCCGTGCCCCGGGTCACATCCGACCCTGGCTACGAGTCCGCATGATGCACTGTGCTCCGCACCATCGTCTCTCGGGGTTTCCTCCTCCTGGCGGTTGCCGCCTGCCGGACCGACGGCGCGACCACGCCGCCCGGCGCGCCGGACCTAGGTGCCAATGCCAGCCTGAGCGGCCGTCGCCCGTTTCCCGACGACAACCCCTGGAATACAGCGGTGGATCGCGCGCCGGTGGACCCGAACTCCGACGCCCTGATCGCGAGTATCGGGCTCACCAAGGGCCTGCATCCGGATTTCGGTGCGAACTACCTGGGCGGGCCGTTCGGCATTCCCTACGTCGTCGTGGCGGGGAGCACACCGTCCGTGACCGTGACTTTCAGCTATGCGGCCGAGAGCGACCCCGGGCCGTATCCCATCCCCCCCGACGCGCCGATCGAGGGCGGCTCCGCGAGCAGCGGCGACCGTCACGTACTCGTGATCGATCGCGACGACTGGAAGCTCTACGAGTTGTTCTCGGCGTTTCCGGTCCCGAGCTCGAGCGGCTGGACCGCGGGCTCCGGAGCGATCTTCGATCTCTCGTCCGACGCGCTGCGGCCAGCAGGCTGGACCTCGGCCGACGCGGCTGGCCTGCCAATCTTCCCGGGTCTCGTGCGGTATGACGAGGTGGTGGAGCGGGGCGAGATCCGCCACGCCCTGCGCTTCACCGTGGTTCACTCGCGCCGCGCCTACGTCAATCCCGCCCGCCACTGGGCAAGCTCCGACACGAGCGCCAGCCGGCCCCCGATGGGGATGCGCGTTCGGTTGAAGCAGAGCTACGACACCTCGGGTTTCCCACCGAGCGCCCGCGTCATCCTTCGGGCCCTGCAGACCTACGGCATGATCGTCGCCGACAACGGAGGGGACTGGTTCATCTCGGGCGCGCCCGACGCGCGCTGGAACGATGGCGAGTTGAACACGCTCAAGACTGTGCCGGGCAGCGCGTTCGAGGTGGTCGCGATGGGGACGATAGTGACGCCCTGACTCTACCCCCGGAAGTAGAGGTAGGCCGCGAGGATCAGGAGCAGCACCACGCCCGAGGCGAGCACGTCCCACCGGTCCCAGCTGCCACGGGACTGCGCGCGATCTTCCACCGTGACCGTCGAATACGTGAGGCCCGCCAGTTGCTCCGGGCTCGGCGGCGCCGTCGCGTAGCTCACCGCCACCATCACCACCACCGACACCACGAAGATGAAGAGGCTGTAGTACTGGAAGTAGAGATTGTTGACGATCCACAGGAACGAGCCCGGCGCGTACCCGTCGGCGAATCCGGGGAGGTGCAAGCTCACCGGCGTGTCCACGGCCAGGCGGAACACGCCGAGCACGAACCCCACGATCAACGCGGCGAGACATCCCTTGGAGTTCAGCCGCCGGTTGAAGATGCCGAACACAAAGACGGTAAAGATCGGGGGCGCGAGGTAGCCCTGGACTCCCTGGAGGTAGTCGTACAGGCCCCGAGCGCCCTGGATCACGGGAATCCACAGCAGGCTGATCACCACCATCGCGGCGGTCGCCGCGCGCCCCATCCACACCAGCTGATGTTGGGACGCCTGCGGCCGGAACTTCTGATAGAGGTCCATCGTGAATAGCGTGGACGACGCGTTGAAGGCGCCGGCCATCGAGCTCATGAGTGCCGCGAGCAGGCCGGCGACTACGACGCCGCGGACGCCCTCGGGCAGGAGGTACTTGACCATCAGAGGGAACGCCGCCTGCGCCGCCTGCGGGATGACGTGACCGTGCGCGTCCAGCATCGTGCCGAGCGCCGGCACTCGACCGGTCTTGGCGAGCGCCAGCGCGATCAGGCCGGGAATGATGAAGAGGAACACCGGCAACAGCTTCAAGTAGGCCGCGAAGATGCTGCCGCGGCGCGCGGTGCGCTCGTCCTTCGCCCCGAGCGCGCGCTGCACGATGTATTGGTCCGTACACCAGTACCACAAACCGATGATCGGCGCGCAGAACAACATGCCGAGCCACGGGTAGTTGCTGTTGAAGTACCACGCGATGCGGCCGGTCTCCTTCACCGGCACCCACGTGCCCTCCATCCCCGCCGGCACCAGCGGCTTCCAGAGGTTGAACAGGTCGGGATCGAGCACGCGGCGCAGCTCGTGCCAGCCTCCGAGCTTCGCCAGCCCGAACAGAGTAAGCAACGCCGAGCCAATCACTAGAACGAACGTCTGCAGTGCGTCCGTATAGGCGACGGCGCGCATCCCACCCAGCACCGTATAGAGGCCCGTCAACAGCACGACGGCCACCGAGCCGATCCAGAAGCTGTTGAACGTGGTGCCGCCGACGCTCAACGCCACTTCGGGCAACAGCGTGGCGAACACGACCCCGCCGGCGAAGATGGCCACGGCGAACTTCGTGAGCACGTGTGCCGCGAGGGTGATGACCGAGAGCACCCACCGCGCGGTGGGCGAAAAGCGACGGCCCAGGAACTCCGGCATCGTGTACACGAGGGCGCGCGAATAGAACGGCACGAACACCCAGCCCAGGACGAGCAGGCACCAGGCGTGCAGCTCGTAGTGCGCCAGCGCCACGCCGCTCGTCGCGCCCGCGCCCGCGAGCCCCACCACGTGCTCCGAGCCGATGTTGGACGCGAAGATGGACGCGCCCACGAGGAACCAGCCGAGGTTGCGGCCCGCCAGGAAGTAATCGGCGGCGGTGTCCTTGTTCGTTCGGATCACCCACCAGGTGAGACCCAGCAGGAGGCCGAAGTACACCAGAATCATCACCCAATCCCAGCCGGCCACGTGCTCCCCTCGCGTTGTTCGGCGGGGACACTACATGTCACAGCGACGGTGTCAAGAAAGGGCGTTAGATGGATTCGCCATGGGGAGCCGTCCGTGCGGCCACCTGGCGCGCCCGGAACCGCTGGTAGATCGGCTGGTACTCGGCGTGCCCCTGCAGATCGGGGTCCGTCAACGGCGCTCGCGTCAGCGTGCACCGCACGGCGGCCCCGAGATCGGGGAACGCGCCCACCCCCACCGCCGCGAGCAGGGCCGCCCCGTATGCCGGGCCCTCTTCACGGTTGACCGACGTCACCGGCAGCCCGAAGACGTCCGCCTGGAGCCGGCGGATGAACGCGCTGCGCGCGCCGCCCCCGGTCAACAGCACGTGGGTCGGGGACAGTCCTAGCTCTTGCAGGATCGAGACGGAATCGCGCAGCGCGAAGCACACCCCCTCGAGCACCGCGCGCGTGAGGTGGGGGCGGGTGTGCGCGAGGCTCAGTCCGACGAAGGCGCCTCGCAGCGAGGCGTCTCGGTGGGGCGTGCGCTCCCCCTGCAGGTATGGGAGGAAGGTCACGCCGTCGGCGCCGGCGGGCGCCCTCGCCGCCTCCTCGATCAGACGCGCGTCGGGGTGGTCCGCGCCCGCGAGATCGCGCGCGAACTGGTCGCGGTACCAGGCGAATGCGCCGCCCGCGGTGAGGACCACACCCATCAGGTACCAGACGTCCGGAAGCACATGGCAGAAGGTATGCACTCGCAGCGCGGGATCTACTCGCGGCTGCGCCGTCGGCGCGAGCACGGTTCCGGAGGTGCCCCAGCTCGACACCACTTCCCCGGCCGTGATCGCGCCCACGCCAGCGGCGCCGCACGCGTTGTCCGCTCCGCCGCCCACGACGGGCGTGCCGGGAGCAAGACCCGTGAGCGCGGCTCCCTGCGGGTGGACCCGTCCGAGCACTTCCGACGATCCCCCGACCGCGGGCAGCAGCGCCAGCGGCAACCCAACGGACTCCAAGATCTCGCGACTCCAACGCAGCCGCGCCGGGTCGAACATCAACGTTCCGGAGGCGTCGGACGGCTCGGTGGCGAGCGTACCCGTCAGGCGGAACCGAATGAAATCCTTGGCGAGCAGCACGGTGGCCAACCGGGCGAAGGCGGCGGGCTCGTGGTTTCTCAGCCAGAGCACTTTCGGGAGCGTGAAGCCCTCCAGCGCCGGATTGCACACCCACTCGCGCAGCCGCGCCTCGCCCCCCGCCCCGGCCCGGCTCACGATCTCCCGGCATTCGGTCGTCGTGCGGCCGTCGCACCACAGCAGCGCCGGACGGATCACCGCTCCGGTCCGGTCGAGAAACACCGAGGAGTGCATTTGGCCCGAGATCCCGACGGCCGCGACCTCGGAGGCGCGGCGTTGCGCGAGCACATCCCGCGTGGCCGCGATGCTCGCCTGCCACCACGCCTCGGGGTCCTGCTCCGCCCACCCCGGCCGCGGTGTGTCGAGGGAGAGCGCGGCGCTGGCCGTGGCCTCGACCGCTCCGGCCGGGCTGACCAAGACGGCCTTCACGCCGCTCGTGCCGACGTCCAGGCCGAGGAACAGAGCGTCCGCCACGCTCACCTCACACCTAGTAGCAGCTCCATCGTGAGCTGATCGAGCCGCTCGTAGGCGTACCCCTGGCGGCGGATCGACGGCAGGTCGAAGGTCTCTGCCATGAGCTGTCGGGCGCGTTCCTCACTAAAGGCGACACGGTCTGCTGGCCGGCCCCTTCCCCCCCCGCCCCGGTCGCGCAACTCGCCCAACAGCTGTTGGATCTCCGGATCCTCGTTGAAGCGGGTGACACGTGCCTTCAGGATCAGATACGTACGCATGCTGCCATGTGCGAAGTCCCAGACGCCGTCCTCGTCTTCCGTCCGGTAGGCGTGGCTGTCGAAGTGTCGCATGCCGGGCCAGCGCGCGCCCTCCAGCAGCTTCACGAGAAAGAACGCTCCCTTGGGGTCGTCGCTTCCGAACCGCAGATCCTGGTCGAACCGCCCTGGTTTCTGCCCGTTCAGGTCGATGTGGAACAGCTTGCCGGCTTCCAGCGCCTGGGCCACGCCGTGCGAAAAATCGAGCCCCGCCATTTGCTCGTGCGCCACCTCGGGGTTCAGGCCCACCATCTCGGGGTGGTCCAGCGTGTAGATGAACGCCAACATGTGGCCGGTGGTCGGCAGGAAGATGTCCCCGCGCGGCTCGTTGGGTTTGGCCTCGAGCGCGAACCTCATGTCGTAGCCGCGGGACTGCACGTACTCGCACAGGAAATTGAGGGCCTCGCGGTACCAGCCGAGCGCCGTGCGTGGGTCCTTGGCCGCGTTCGTTTCCACGCCTTCCCGTCCGCCCCAGCAGACGTAGGTGGTGGCGCCCAGCTCGGCTCCCAGGTCGAGGGCGGCCATGGTCTTCTGCAGGGCGTACGAGCGTACCCGCGCGTCGTTGCTGGTGAACGCGCCGTCACGGAAGGCTGGGTCGGAGAAGAGGTTCGTCGTCGCCATCGGGACTCGCAGTCCCGTGGCGTCCAGCGCCGCCTTGAACTCTCGCACCAGGCGATCGCGCTCACTGGGCGACGCGTCGCGCGGCACGAGGTCGTTGTCATGCAGATTCACGCCGTACGCGCCGAGCTCCGCCAGCTTGTGAACCACCCGCGCGGGTGGGATGATGGGCCGGACCGGCTCGCCGAACGGATCCCGGCCCGGGTTGCCGACGGTCCAGAGACCGAACGTGAAATGGTGCTCCGGCCGGGGTGTATAGGCGTCCTGTGTGGCTGGCGCACTCATGTGGTGGGTTCCTCGAATGGCCGGTTAGATTTGCCTACAGCGTCGCGTCAGGGCGATACTGGGCTCCCTCCAGCGCGGTGTCAAACCGAGAAAACGGGCATGATCTGGGAACAGCGATGGCATCCGCTGCGGCGTGAGTGGGTCGTCGTGTCGTCCCACCGCAACGAGCGGCCCTGGCAGGGCGCGCGCGTGGCCGACGCCGCCAGCGCGCTGCCGCAGTACGTCCCGGACTGTTATCTGTGCCCGGGCAACAGACGCAGCTCGGGCCGGCGGAACGACCGATACAGCGGCGTCTTCGTGTTCGACAACGATCACCCGTGCGTCAGCCCCGAGGCACCGACGGAGCTCGCGGCGCCACCGGGAATCTATCGGAACGGGCCCGCCAGCGGGTGTGCCCGCGTCGTATGCTTCACACCGCGGCACGATCTCACGCTCGCCCAGCTGCCGGCGGTGGAGATGGTGCGTCTGCTCGAGGTGCTGCAGGCGCAATACCGCGAGCTCGGCTCGCGCGACGAGGTCCGGCACGTGCTCGTGTTCGAGAACAAGGGGGAGGTCGTCGGCGTGAGCAACCCCCATCCCCACTGCCAGATCTACGCGACCAACTTCGTGTTCAAGACCATCGAGCTCGAGGCCGAGGCCCAGGCGGCGCATCTGGCAGAGCACGGGCGGTCGTTGTTCCAGGAGATCCTCGCCGCCGAGGAAGCGGATGGCCGGCGGCTCCTGGTGCGCCGCGACCAGGCGCTCTCCTTCATCCCCTATTTCGCTCGCTACCCGTACGAGACGTTCGTGGCGCCGCGGGCAACGCACCCCAGCCTCGCACACCTCTCGGCCGCCGAGCTCGCGGACTTCGCGGCCGTGCTGCGTGAGACGCTGATTCGCCTCGACAATCTGTGGCGCCTGTCGTTTCCGTACGTGATGGTGCTGCACCAGGCGCCTACGGACGGATCGCCCTACCCGGGGTTCCACTTCCACATTCAGATACATCCGCCGCTGCGCAAGCCGGGTCTCCTCAAGCACCTCGCCGGCCCGGAGATCGGCGGCGGGAACTTTCTGAACGACGCCGCCCCGGAGGAGAAGGCGGCCGAGCTCCAGGCGGTCGCGAACGTGCACTATACGCAGGCCGGCTGAGGTGGCCGACGCCGCGCGCCTGCTCGAGCCCATCCTCGCGCTGCACGATCGCGTCCGGAGCGCGGTGGTGGACGCCTGCACTCGGCAGGCTGCGGAGCAGCTCGCCGCCGTGGCTTCCGAAGTGGGAGGGGGGGGCAGCGCGGGCGACACGATCTACGCCATCGACCGGGTGGCCGAGGAAACCTTCGTGCAGGGCCTCGCCGACCTCGCTCGCGCGGAGCCGCTGTGTCTGGTGGCCGAAGGACTCCCCGGCGACGTCCTGGTCCTGCCGCGCGGGGCGCGGGAGCAGGATTGCCGCTGGCGGCTGCTGGTCGACCCGATCGACGGCACGCGCGGACTCATGTATCAGAAGCGCAGCGCCTGGATTCTCACCGGAATCGCGCCGAACCGCGGTGCCGAGACGCGCTTGCGTGACATCGTGCTCGCTGTGCAGACCGAGATTCCGCTGGTCAAGCAGCATCTTGCGGATCAACTCTGGGCACTCCGCGGGCGGGGGATCGAGGCGCGGCGGTTCAATCGCCTTTCCGGCGCGCGGGAGCCGGTCACGCTCCGACCCTCGCGGGCGGACACCATCGCGCACGGTTTCGCGACCGTCGTGCGATTCTTCCCCGGAGCCCGGGACACGCTGGCGGCCATCGACGATGAGGTCGCCCAAGCGCTGGTCCCCGCGGCCCCAGGGAGGGCCGCCTGCTTCGAAGACCAATACGCCTCGACCGGCGGCGAGCTGTACGAATTGATGGCAGGTCACGACCGGCTGGTGGCAGACCTCCGCCCCCTGGTCCAGTCCGTCCGCGCCGCTCAGGGGCTGCCCCTGGGGCTGTGTTGCCACCCCTACGACCTCTGCAGCGCGCTCATCGCCGAGGAAGCGGGCGTGATCCTCCGGGACCCCGGTGGAGCTCCGGTAGATGCACCGTTCGAGCTGGCTGCTGACGTGGCGTGGGTCGGGTACGCGAACGAGCGCCTCCGCGCCCTGGTCGAGCCGGTGTTGCAAGGGGCGTTGCGGCGGCGCGGCCTGCTGTCGCGCGAGGATCGCGAGTGAACTCGCGGCTCGGCACCTGCCCGTAAACGGGCCTGGAGCCGCCGCTTCAGCGGCAGATGCCGAGCCGCGGCTTCAGCCGCGCTCAAAAAACGGGCGCCACCAATGGGTAGGACCCGCTCATCAACGACATCCAGCAGCGTACCCGCGATGATTCCTCTGCGGAGCCTCTCGAACGTCCGTACCGCAGGGGATCTAGTCTGGTTCCAGCCCGCCCTCCACCGCCTGCGAGCTTTGCGACACGAGTCGGACCCCCGCCTGCATGCGTTCTTGTCAGCTGACTCCCCCGTCTACATCGCTCGGGCACCGGGGCGACTCGACGTCATGGGCGGAATCGCTGATTACAGCGGCGCCCGCGTGCTCGAGCTGCCGCTCGAATGCTCGACCGCCGCGGTCTTGCAACGCCAGGATTCGCCGCGCTGCGACATCGCGACGCGGCGCGGGGCCCGGTGGCAGTTCTTCAGCGTCCCGCTGCCTTCGCTCCTGGAACGCGATGGATCGCTCGGCACGCCGGCAGGGCTCGCCGCTTGGTTCGCGGGACGCGACACCGACCGGTGGGCGAGTTATGTCGTGGGCATCGTCCAGCACTGCCTGGCACGCGCCGCTGGACGATCGCTGCCCGCGGGCCTCCGGCTGCTCATCGATTCGACCGTGCCGGAAGGCAGGGGCGTCGCGTCGTCCGCGGCGCTCGAAGTCGCCGCCGGGGCGGTCGTCGCCGCTAGCTGCGACAGCCCGATGCCCGCAGTGGAGCTGGCGGCGGCGTGCCAGGCGGTGGAAAACCACGTGGTCGGGGCACCGTGCGGGATCATGGATCAGATGACCAGTGCTTGCGGGCAGCGCGATCGGCTGCTCCGGCTGCGCTGCCAACCGGGGACAATCGAGGGGTACGTCGACATCCCCGAGGGATATCGGTTCTACGGCATCGATTCCGGCATCAGTCACGCGGTCGCTGGAGCGGACTACGGGACGGTTCGTACGGCGGCGTTCATGGGCTACCGCATGATCGCCGCCGCAGCGGCGTTGCCCGCGGTGCGCGATGGGACACGGGTGCGCGTCGAGGACCCGCGCTGGGGAGGGTACCTCGCAAATCTCACGCAGCCCGAGTTCGCGGCGGTCAGCAGCGCCTTACCGGAGGAGATGTCCGGGGCGGAATTCCTGGAGCGCTACGACGGGCTGACCGACACGGCCACCCAAGTCCGCCCCGAGCGCCGCTACCCCGTCCGATCGGCCACGGAGCACCCCATCCGCGAACACGAGCGCGTGGAGCGCTTCGGCGGGTTGCTCGGCGTGCTGGCGGAGCAGCCGCACGCCGCGGTCGAGCTGGGCCGCCTCATGGACGAGTCCCACAACAGCTACGGCGCTTGTGGCCTCGGCAGCGACGGCACCGATCGGCTGGTGGACCTGGTCGCCGCCGAGGGGCCGGAGCACGGACTGTTCGGCGCGAAGATCACGGGTGGGGGGAGCGGCGGCACAGTGGCCATCCTCGGCACCAACGAGGCGGAGGCGCTGGTGCGCGACGTGGCGGCTCGGTACCACGCCGAGACCGGCCGGGACACGGCCGTCTTCCGGGACTCCGGGCCGGGAGCGGCGGAGACCGGCGTGCTGCTGCTCGAGCCCGACGAGCTGGCGAGCGACCGCTGGTGAGCCTCAGGGACGCGTGCCCAACGCGATGCGAACCACGGCGGGCGCGAGCCCGTCGGCCTCGGCCGTCAGCGTAGCCGTCCCCTCCCGTTCGCCCGCGCGGACGATCACGAGGGCCTTCCCGTTGAACAGCCGCACTCGGTCGGCCTTGAACGACGCGTGGCTGACCTGGTCACCGTTGTCCACGCCCGCGATCGCTCCATCGCCCGCCAGCCGGAACCGGATCAGGTGATCCGCGGTCGGCACCGGTACGCCGGCGCGGTCCAGCACACTCACCGTGACGAACGAGAGGTCGCTCCCGTCGGCACGGAGGGCCGAGCGGTCGGGGGCGAGCGTGATGCGCGCGGGCGCACCGGCCGTTTTCACCTCCTGGGTCGCTATCATCTGCCTGCCCTTGCGCGCCACCGCCCGCAGCGTTCCCGGCGCGTACGCGACGCGCCACATCAGGTGGGATACATCACCCGGCTTCCGCTTCACGCCGAGCGAGGCGCCGTTCAGAAACAGTTCGGCTTCATCCCCGTTGGTGTAGGCCCACACGTCGATGCTGTCGCCCGCCGTCCAGTTCCAGTGTGGGAACACGTGCAGCATCGGCCGATCCGTCCACTCGCTCTGGTACAGGTAGAACGGATCCTTTGGGAAACCCGCCAGATCGACAACGCCGAAATAGGAGCTGCGCGCAGGCCACTCGTACGGCGTGGGCTCGCCCAGGTAGTCGATCCCGGACCAGATGAACATCCCCGAAATGAATGGATACCGCTCGAACAGACGCAGCGATTCTTCGTGCAGCGAGCCCCAGAATGCCTTCCGGTTGTCGTACGACGAGAGTTGGTAGCTCTTATTGGGCTGCGGTCCGTGATCCTTCACGTACGGCGTTTCGTAGCTGGCCACGCTGTCGGAGGGCTGCTCATAGAAGCCGCGGCTGTTGAGGGCCGACATCGCCTCCGTGATGATGAGCTTCGCGCCCGGGAACTGCGCCGGAAGATTGGGCCAGGCCTCGTGGTGGTAGTTGTGGCCGAGCAGGTCGAGGGCGCCGGCATGAAACATCGGGTTTGCCGGACTGCCGTTGTTGTTCGCTGACGTAATGGGCCGTGTGGGGTCGAGGCGTCGCACGATCCCGGCGAGCTCACGCGCAATTGGAATCGCAGTGGTGTCGTCGTTGGTCCACTGCTCCATGACCTCGTTCCCGATGCTCCAGATGAACACGCTGGGATGGTTCCGGTCGCGCTGCACCATGTCCGACAGGTCCCGCACGTGCCACGCGTCCCAGTCCAGGTGATAGTCGTACTTGGTCTTCTCCTTCTTCCACATGTCGAAGGCCTCGTCCAGCACGATGAAGCCCATGCGGTCGGTGAGATCGAGCAGCTCGGGGGCGGGCGGGTTGTGCGACGTACGGAGCGCGTTGACGCCCATGTCCCGCATGATCTGCAGCTGCCGCTCGAGTGCGCGGGTGTTCACCGCGGCGCCCAGGGCCCCGAGGTCGTGGTGTAGGCACACGCCCCGGATTTTCAGCTGCTTACCATTGAGGATGAATCCCCGGTCGGGATCGAACGCGAACGTTCGCACTCCGAACGGCGTGCTGTAGTCGTCGCACGTCCTTCCGCCGCACAGCACTCGCGACACCGCGCGGTACAGGTACGGTCGTTCGAGCGACCACAGCGCCGGGCTCCTGATGACCAGGTCCTGCGCGATGTCCGTGACGGAGTCGCGCGGCACGCGGGCCTCTGCCGATGCCGCCGCCACCTCCTTCCCGGCGGCGTCGTACAGGACCGTCCGCAGCGTGATCGGCTGGTCGGCCTGCGACGCGTTGCGCACGGTCGTCCGGATCGCCACCCGGGCCGAGGCTGCGGTGACCTCGGGCGTGGTGACATAGCTGCCCCAATGGTCGACGTGCACCGGGTCCGTCGTGACGAGGCGGACGTGACGGTAAATCCCGGAGCCCGAGTACCAGCGCGAGTTGGGCTGCTGTGAGTTGTCCACCCGCACCGCAATCACGTTGCCGGCCCGACCGTAGCGGAGGTGCGGCGTCAGCTCGTAGCTGAAGGAGCTGTACCCGTACGGCCGTTTCCCCAGGTAATGCCCGTTGATCCAGACTTCGCTGTTGCGGTAGACGCCATCGAACTCGACGAACACCAGCCTGCCTGCGTCCCGCTCGGCGACGGAGAAGGTCTTGCGGTACCACCCCACGCCGCCGGGCAGCGCCCCGCCGCCGGCTCCGGCGGGGTTCGTGTCGCTGAACTCTCCCTCGATGCTCCAATCGTGCGGCAGATTCAGGGTGCGCCAGCCGGAATCGTCGAACGTCCCTTCCTGAGCGCCGGGGACGTCGCCCAGGTGGAAGCGCCAAGCGCGGTCGAAGGGGAGAGTCGCGCGCTCGCGCTGTGCCGCCGCCGGCGTGTACGGGGCGACGAGCAGCGCGAGGAGCGTGACGACCGCGCCGGCTACGCTCACGGCCGGGCCACCACTCTGACCGTCCGCCTGAGCCGGAGGTCGGCGGAGGACGAGGCCACGGCGATTTCCACCGGCTCGTCCTCGACCACCCACCGGTGCGAGTCGGGGTTCCAGTACGCGAGCGATGCCGCCACGAGGGGGAACTGCACGGTGCGGGTCTCGCCGGGCCGGAGCGTGACGCGCCGGTACCCCCGGAGATCCTCCCGCGGTCGCGTGACTCTCGAGCCAAGATGCCGCACGTACAGCTGCACGACTTCATCGCCTTCCCGCTGACCGGTATTCGTCACGTCGACACGGACGGTAAGGGTGTCATCGGCTCTCAGAGTTCCCGCGCTCGTGCGCAGCTGCTTGTACGCGAAGCTGGTATAGCTCAAACCGTAGCCGAACGGGTACAACGGCGTGCCCTTGAAGAATCGGTAGGTCCGGCCTTCCATGCGGTAGTCGTCGAACGGCGGCAGGTCGTCGACGCTCTTGTAGAACGTGACGGGCAGCCGGCCGCCCGGATTGTAGTCGCCGAACAACACGTCCGCGATCGCGGTTCCGCCCGCCTGACCGGGGTACCACGCCTCGACGATCGCCGGGACGTGCTGCTGCGCCCAGCTGACCGCTAGGGCGCTGCCGTTCAGCAGGACCAGGACGGTGGGCTTGCCGACCGCCACGATGCGCTCCAGCAGGCGCTCCTGCGCCGCCGGCAGATCGATCCGCGTGCGGTCGCCGCCCCGGAAGCCCTCGAGCTCGACCCGCATCTCCTCGCCTTCCAGGCGCGCCGTCAGTCCGAGGAAGAGCACGACGGCGTCCGCCTGCCGTGCCGCCTTCACCGCCTCGACGGCGAGCGTCTCGGCCGGGACCGAGGGGCCATCCGTCCCGGGGAACCCGTCGGCCAGGTCCGCCCCGCGGGCGTAGAGCACGCGCGTTTCCCTCCCGACCGCCTCGCGGATGCCGCGCAACGGGGTCACGGGGTCCGCCGGCATGCCGTTGTAGTTGCCAAGCAGCATGCGCCACTGATCGGCATTCGGCCCGAGGACGGCGAGGGTGGCGAGGTCCTTGCGCAACGGGAGCACGCCGCCCGCGTTCTTCAACAGGACGATGGACTCCCGCGCGACCCGCCGAGCCAGCTCCCGATGCGCCGGCCGGTCGAGCACGCCATAAGGGATCTGCGCCCAGCGCACCCGATCCGGTGAGTCGAACATGCCCAGCTTGAAGCGCGCCAGGAACAATCGCTTGACGGCCGTGCCGATCTCCTGCTCGGTGATCAGTCCCTGCTTGACTGCATCGACGAGGTTCGTATAGACGCGTCCGCACTCGAGATCGGTGCCCGTCTTCACGGCGAGGGCCGCTGCCTCGGCGCCCGTGGCGACGACCTTGTGGCGCAGATAGATGTCGTCGATGGCGCCGCAGTCGGACACGACGTAGCCCGAGAAGCCCCACTCGCCCCGGAGGATGACCTCGAGCAGCATGTCGCTGCCGCAGGCAGCCTTGCCCTCCACCCGGTTGTAGGCACACATCAGCGAGTAGGCGCCGCCCTCGCGGATGCCCGCCGCGAAATGCGGCAAGTAGCTTTCGCGCAGGTCGCGCTCGCTCACGACCGCGTCGAACGAGTGTCGCTCCGGCTCGGGGCCCGAGTGCACGGCGAAGTGCTTCACGGTGGCCACGGTCTTGAGGTATTTCGGATCGTCGCCTTGAATCCCGCGGATGAACTGCACCGCGAGCCGGCCGGTGAGGAACGGATCCTCCCCGTAGGTCTCCTGACCCCTGCCCCAGCGTGGATCGCGAAACAGGTTGATGTTGGGGGACCAGAAGGTGAGGCCCTGATACCGCTGGCGCGACCCCGCGCGCACGTACTCATGGTGCTTCGCGCGGGCCTCATCCGAGATGACGGTTGCCATCTGGAAAATCAGCGAGTCGTCCCAGGTGGCGGCGAGGCCGATCGCCTGGGGAAACGACGTCGCGAGACCGGACCGGGCGACGCCGTGTAACGCCTCATTCCACCAGTTGTATTCCGGAATCCCCAGCCGCTCGATCGCCGGCGCGACGTCCTTCATCTGCGACACCTTCTCTTCGAGCGTCATGCGGCCCACCAGGTCGTTCACACGTCGCTCGAAGGGGAGGTCCTGGTTCAGGTAATCGGGCGTTTGGGCCGGCAGTGCGCCGGCGATCGAGCCCCACAGCAGCACCCCGGCGGGCAGGCCGCGACGCATTATGCGCTGGTGGCTGCCGGCCCGCGGCGTAGGGCCAACATCCAGCTCGTCCCCACCGCGCAGCGATTCGCCGCGTGCGCGACGCTTCTTCCCAGCGTGCCGAGGGCATCGCTCCGCAACCCGAACGGCACGCTCCACGCGTCCCACCAGTAGACCGGGACCCGTGGGACGCGCAGTCCTGAGCCGTTGGCGTGCACTCCCCCGAAGCCGAGCTCGTATCCCGCGGCGCGAGCGAGGCGCTCGATGCGCTCGTCCGCTGCCCCGAACGGATACGCGATCGCGCGGCCCGCCGCGGCCCCCAGACGCCGCACCAGCGCGTCGCGGGAGCGACCCAGCTCCTGGGCTGCGCGGGCGTCGCCCAGCCACGTGAGGCGCGCGTGTGAGGCCGTATGGGAGGCAAAGTCGAACCCGCGGGCGCGCCATTCCTCGACCGTACGCCAGTCGAGGTGCGGCAACCGGCGCCACGTGTAGCGCACGTCCCAGGTGTTGGTGGCACCGACGTGATCCGTGACCAGGAATGTTGTGGCGGTGAAGCCCAGCCTTGCGAGGACGGGGTAGGCATGGGCTGCGAGGCTGGCGTAGCCGTCGTCGAACGTGAGCAGAAACTCGTTGCCCGACGGCGCGGCGGCACGTCGCACGGCGGACGCGAACTGGTCCAGCGTCTGGGTTCGCCACCCCGCCCGGGCGAGCGCCGCCATCTGCCGCTCGAACACTCCACGAGCGACGCGCGTCACGCCCAGCTCGAGCGGTCCGCCGATGCGGTGATAGCACAGTACCGGTGTGCGGGTCACCCCACGCCCCCCGCGCCTCCCCCCCCGGCCGACCGAGTCACAACCTCCAGTGCCGCGGCGGCGTCGGGCCAGCGCGCGGCGGGCTCCTCCGCGAGGCAGCGGCGTGCCAACGCGGCGAGCCAGGGTGGCAGGGCCCGCACCTCTTCCAGTCCCTCCGCCCCCCCCGCCGGAGGCCGGCCGGTCAGCATTTCGTGCAGCAGCACGCCCACCGCGAACATGTCGTCGCGCGGCCCGCCCGGCGATCCGTCGTCGCGGCGTTCGGGCGCGAGGTAGGCCGGTGCGCACAATGCCGCGCGCACGGCGCCGGGGGGGGAAGCGCCGCCCGACAGGCTCCGCTCGAGCGCATCTACGACGCCGGCGTCCGCGACGCGGGCCCGTCCACCGGCGAGCAATACATTCTCCGGCTTCAGGTCACCGTGGGCGATGGTGGCGTGGTGCGCGTGGGCGAGGGCGGTCAGGACGTCGCGCAGAATCTCCACGGCCCGGCGCAGCGGCAGCTCGCCGTGGTTGGTGAGCCACGCCCGCAGGGTCGTGCCCTCGACGAAGCGGCGCGTGTGATACACCACCGCCCCGGCCCGGCCCGCGCCCCGCGGAGCGACGATCGCCGCGTGTCCCAGCCGGTCGGCCAGCAGCACGACCTCCCGCTCGAATGCACGCGCATCCACGGCAAGCGAGAGCTCGGCCGGCAGCACCTTGACCAGGAGCTCGGGGGCGGCGGGTGTGCCCACCGCGACGAACAGGCGGCAGTTGCCGACGGGACGCACTTCGCGCTCGATCCGATAGATCGGGCCGAGCGCGGCTTCGAGCGCCGCGCGTAGCTCGGACATGGGCTCCGTTGAGGGGCAGCAAGCTTGCGGCGCGCGTCCCGGGGTGTCAAGCAGTGCGCGCGCGCGGCTACGCCAGCTGTATTTCGGGAGGAACCTCGGGATTCATCAACGAGGCGCCGCCATCCGCATAAATCACCTGTCCCGTGATCCAACTCGCCTGCTCCGAACAGAAGAGCGTCACGACGTTGCCGACATCTTCCGGCGTTCCCAGGCGCCCCATAGGCGTCCACCCGCGCACATGCCAATTCCTGATGAGATCCTGAGCCTGAGGTGGCAGTGTGTTCAAGACGCTGTTCTCCGTCCACCCGGGGCTGATGGCGTTCACGGTGATACCACGCTTGGCGAGCGCCACCGCGAAGTAACGCACCAATGACTCGAGCGCCGCCTTGGCGGATCCCATCCCGACCCACGGTTGCAGCCCGCCCGTGCGGCTCCCCTCCGCATAGGTGACCGTGAGGATTCTCCCACCGTTCCCCATCAGGGGAACGGCTTCGCGCACCCCGACCAGGAATGCCTTCGCCTGGGAATCGAACGCCGTGTCCCACTGCTCCAGGGTGATGTCCATCGGCGCCTGGAAAAACGTCGGGACCTCAGGTCGGGCGTTGCTTACGAAGATGTCGAGCTTCTTGAATTGCGTCTGGACCTTGCCGAACATCTGCTTGATCTGGTCCGGTCGCGACACATCGGCCTGCACGACGAAACCGTCGGAACCGCGCTTGCGCACTTCGGCCAGTGTGTCGTTGGCGGCACGCTCGTTCTGGTAGTAGTGGACAGCGATCTTGACACGCTGCTCCGCCAGCTTCAACGCGACTCCTCGACCGATGCCGCGGGAGCTGCCGGTGATCAGGGCGTACTTCCCCTCGGGGGGCATGTCGACCTCCTGTGGAGCGCGGCGCACAGACCGAGCCTAGGCCGTGCTTAAGCTGCCGGCCTTTCGTGGCGGGCGCAATGCGCTCTGCCAGCCAGCCCGGCCCCCACCCGGCCGGGCTGCCTGACGTGGCGTCACTGCCCTTTCTTTTCCCCGACGAGCGTGGCGACCAGCGCCACCAGTGTGTCGGCCTCAAACGGCTTCGCGAGAAACCGATCCGCCCCGAGCGCCACGGCGTGCCCCGCCACGTCGAGCGACGCAGTGCTGGGTGCTCCGGACATCGCGACGATCTTCACGGCGGGCGATTGGCGGCGCAGCTGGTCGATGGTCTGCAGCCCACCCTGGCCGGGCATAAAGATGTCCACGATCACGACGTCGGCGGCGCGTTGCTGGTGCGCGCGGATCCCCGCGTCGCCCTCGCCCGCCTGCCGTACGTCGTGGCCGGCGCGCTCGAGGTACTTCGCCAGGGTTTGCCGCAGCGACACGTCGTCGTCGATGATCAGGACTCGGGCCATGTCTCCTCCTCCGCCGCGCCACGTGAGACGCTCACGAGCCGCCGGGGTCATCCGCCGAGGGCCCGTAGATGGCGGGCACCTTGCCACCCATCGGGCGCAGGTACGTGGTGAGCTGTCCACGGTGATGCACGGAATCGAACAGCCACCCCCACACGAAGTTCTCGATCGTGTCCTCCCACGGCGGCGCGCCTTCCATGACGAGCCGTCCTTTCTTGGTCCACCCCTTGTCGTCGAGCCGCTCGAGCCGCTCATTCACGGCGTTCGCGCTCTTCTCGTAGGCTGTCACGATGTCCGCGATGCTCGGGGCCGGTGCCTTCGGGTCCTGCCACTGCACCGTGCCCGTCTCGAGCAGGGTGAGCAGCGCCGCTTCCGAGGCAGCGAGCATGGCGGCGAGTTCGGCAGCGGTGCGCGACTGGGGGGCCGGTCGATAGTCCCGCTTGGCCTGCGGCACGGCCTTGAGCACCTTCGTGAACGTGGGGATCTCCGCCTTGCGGCGGGTGAGGCAGAATTCGCGGGTAGACATGGGACCACCTCAGTAAGTAGGGACCCCGAATATATCCCGAAGCCGGTTGCGTCGCCAGACTACAACGATTGCCCTGCGGTGGCGCCTTGTCACGCCCCCTCGCTCGTCACACTTTCAGGCGTGCACCGGCGAACCTTCGTCCACGCCATGGGCGCGTCGCTCGCGAGCGGACCGTGGGCGGCGCGCATCGTTCACTCCGCTCGCCGCCTCAACCGTATCGGGCTCGAGCTGTTTTCGGTACGCGACGCGATGGGCCGGGACCCCGAGCGCACCCTCGCCGCGGTCCGCGCCATAGGGTACAGCGACGTCGAGCTGCTCTGGTCGTTCGGTAACTTCGGCCGCACGACGGAGCAAGTCCGGGCCACCCTCGATCGCGAAGGATTGCGCGCGCCCTCGGCTCACATCTCGCCGATCGCGCTGTTCGTCGGGTGGGAGCGGAGTCTCGATATCGCCCACCGGCTGGGGCACGAGTACCTGATCGTGCCCAGCTTCACGGGGGAAACCTCGCGCTCGCTCGACGACTGGCGGGAGTGGGCCGATCGTTTCAACACCGCCGGGGCTGCCGCGCGGCGCGCGGGCATCTGGCTTGCTTTCCACAACGAGTCGGACCACATGACGCCGATCGACGGCATGGTGCCGTACGACGTGTTCGTGGCGCGAACCGACCCGAGCGTCGTCCGCCTCCAGCTCGACGTCGGCAACATGGTGATGGGGGGCGGCGATCCGTTCGCCTATCTCCAGCGCTACCGCGACCGTTATTGGAGCTTCCACCTGAAGGACGTCGTCGCCGATCGCTCGCGCGACACCGAGCTCGGCACCGGCACGCTCGATTTCCGACGCCTGCTGGCGGCCGTGCCGGACATCGATCGCAAGCCGTGCTACGTCGAGCAGGAGGGGGCTACCGATCCGCTGGCCAGCGCCAAGCGGGACTACGAGTTTCTCGGCAAGCTGGAGTTCTAGCGCCGTTCGCTCTGCCCTTTGCAGAGTCCGCGCTCAAACCTGAAGAGATCCTCCGCTTATCTTACAACTCTTCACCCTGACGGAGCATCGATGAGCCGCTGCCCCTGGAGCTCGGTTCCGCTAACTGCTCTGGCGCTCCTCGTAGTCGGCTGCGGTCGGGAGGCGCGGCAGGGCGCCGCGACCGCCCGCGCCGACTCGGCCACCACGACCCCGGCCGGCCCCGCTGATTTCCGCGCCCCCGGAAGTGCCGCTATGGCGGCGCGGGCTCCGGCGACGTTCCGCGCCCGCTTCGAGACCAGCAAGGGGGCCTTCGTAATCGAGGTCCAGCGCGATTGGGCCCCACTCGGCGCCGATCGGTTCTACAACCTCGTGAAGAGCGGCTATTACGACGGCGTGCGGTTTTTCCGAGTGATCCCAGGATTCATGGCGCAGTTCGGCATCCATGGCGATCCGCAGGTATCCGCCGTGTGGCGCGACGCGCGGATCCCGGACGACCCGGTGCGACAGGGGAATGCGCGCGGCATGGTGAGCTTCGCGACCGCCGGTCCGGGCACGCGTACCACGCAGCTCTTCATCAACTACCGCGACAACAGCCAGCTCGACGGCATGGGGTTCGCCCCGTTCGGCCGGGTGGCCGAGGGCATGGAGGTGGTGGACCGGTTGTACGGGGGATACGGCGAAGGCGCGCCGGGCGGCCGTGGCCCCGAGCAGGGCCGCATCCAGGCCGAAGGGAACGCCTACCTCGAGCGCGCGTTCCCCGAGCTGGACCAGGTCAGGCGAGCGACGATCGTCGCGCCGTAGAACATCAGCCGTAGAACATCAGTTGAAAGCGCGGCTACCGCGCGAGCGGGTCGGGGCGCAGCTGGAATCTTAGCACTTTGCTCGTCGTCCCCTTTCCTCCTTCCATGTGAAACGGTGCGCGGGTGCTCACGGTCGCCCACAGCTCCTTGCCCTTCCACCCGGCGGTGGAATCGTCGATGCGGCCGTCCATCCACTTGGTATAGAACCCGAGCGGATACGGGACGCGCAGGACCACCCATTTCCCATCTTGTAAAACCAGCAACCCTTCGGACCCGTTGCCGGTGTTGATCGGCACGTTCTTGCCGAGGCCGAGCACGCCGAACTGATCGACCCAGGTGTAGTAGCTGGCTTCCGCGCTGCCCCGATCCGTCACCCCCTGGAGCTGTGGCAGCGGCTCGGGATAGAAGGTCCACCCCTCGGGACAATGTTGGCCCGTCGCGGTCGGTCCGTTGAGCGGTCCCTTGCATTTGCGGCGATCGAAGCTGGCCAGATGCCCGCTCGCGAGTGCCGTCCAATAGACGCCATTCCGATCCACGTCGCCGCCGCGGGGGGAGAACCCCTCGACCGGCACACCGGACCGGTCGAGCGGGAGCTCGTACAACTCCGCGAGTGCCGTCTCCGGCGGGTTCGAGCCGGGAACGAGCCGGATGACGGCGCCCGGGAACCCCAACACCGATCCCCAGACGGAGCCGTCCGGTGCCGGGGCGACGGCGTACAAACCGCCGCCAATCCGCTTGTCCTTGGCGGGATCGACGGGTTGGTCGGGCTCGACGTATGCGTCCCGCTTGCCGTTGCCGTTCGCGTCGAGGATCAACGCGGTCCAGCCCTGCGATGTCTCCTCGTCGCCCGTCTCGTCGAACAGCTTCGTGTTCAGCCACCCCACTACGGGGCCGCCCCCCGACGTCCACAGCGTGCGGTTGGCATCCTCCGCGAACATCAGGTGGTGCGTGCTGAAGCAGGTGCCGATGTGGGTGAGCTTCCGGGTCTTGGGATCATACATGGCGAGGTGGCGCCCCGCCCGAGTGAGCGGGAACAACTTCGCGGAGGGATGACTTGACCCCGCCTTGCAGAACGCCGGGTTGTCGGGCGGACGCACGGTGGAGGTGAGCCAGACGCGGCCCCGCTCGTCGAACATCGGATTGTGCACGTTATTCTTACTGGTCCACAGCACCGCGGTGCCCCAGTAGCGCGAGGCTTGAGTCGGCGGCCCCGCGGCCGGCTCGGTGTTGGGATCGCGCACTGTCAGCGGGACCCGGCTCGTGGCGTTGCGCACCGGGTCCAGCACCGGGAGGTAGTCGGCGCTCAACTCGAGAGCCCCGTAGATCGAGCCGTTGGCGTTGAGCGTGGGGTTGCGGCGGTCGGTCGAGACCTCGTCGTGCAGGTACGCCTTCGGATCGGCCCAGTCCCATTCGGTGATGACCACGTTGCGCTCGATGCCCTGTGGCCGGGGCGGGGTTGGCGGGACGGCACCGCCGGCGATCCGATCCGTCCAGTCGGCGAACATCGCCAGCGCGCGCTTGGCGCCGAGCTGGCTGACGGTGCCGATCATCTGGCCCCCGGCCTGTCCTGACTGCAGCCGCCGCAGCCACGCCGCCGTGGAAGACTCGAATGTGCCCAGAGCCTTGGGGATTTCCCGCGTCCCCAGGCTGCCCAGCTGGTGACACGCCCAGCAGCCGCCCGACTTGAGGATCCTGATCCACTCGGCCTGGCTCCTCACGTTGGGCGACGCGCCGCCGTTCCCGTCGGCCCCGCTGGGCCCGAACTCGCTCTTCGCCGGCACTCGGATCAGGGAGAACCAGTAACCGGCTGGGTAATAGTGCGCGGCCGCGCGGGCGTCGGGCGCCACGACCGCGGTGAGGTTAAGGGTCCTTCCGGGCGTAGCGCGCACCGCGCGCGAGTCTACCAGCCCGTAGCCGCGCACCCACACGCGGTACGTCGCCTTGGGGAGATCGGGCAGCAGGTAGCGCCCCTGGTCGTCCGTGACCACGATTTTGACGAACTTGGTGGCGAGCTCGCTCGTCTCCGCGATCACCCACACTCCCGCTTCGGGCCCGCTCGGGCCGGTGACCACTCCGCCAATCGTGTCGCCGTCGCTGCGGGCGGCTGGCTCGGGCGGCTGGTGGACGGGCGTTCGGGTTCGGGGGACGGTCGAGAATGCGGCCAGACCGACCACCATCACGGCAACGTATGAAGCTGTGTGCGTTCTCATGTTCCCCTCAGTTCACCCCCACCCTTCCCTGCACCGACCCGATCAGTTTTGCAGAATCGTACCCGACGCCGTCCTTGAACACGAGGGTGACGTTTCGGATGACCGACGGCTCGGCGACCAGGTCGCCGTGCAGCAGCACGAGATCGGCGAGCTTGCCGCGCTCGACCGTTCCCAGGCGGTTGTCGACGCCCAAGATTCTCGCTCCGTTCGCGGTCATGATGCGCACCGCCTGTGCCGGCGTGAAGCCCGCCTCGATGAACAGTTCGTAGTTGCGCTGGTCGCCGAATCCCGCCAACGCGCCGCCGATGCCGGTCGGGTCCACGCCCGCGGCGAGGAGTCCGCCGCCTTCGACGAACGCCTTCTCGAACGCCATCGCGCTCTGAAGGCCTTGTTGCGTCACCGGCCCGTGGCCGGTCGAGTCAATCTCGTCCCGGATCCTCGTGTAGCTCGCGCGCACTTCGGGAGCCATCGCCTGAAGGACTCGGGCATCCTTGGTGGGGCGATGCGCCACGAACGGCTCGTACACGGCGAGGGTGGACGTCATCGAAACCCTGTGCTGCACCAGAGTCCGGATAGTGGCCTGGGCGACGTCCCCCCGAGGGTCCGATTGGTTGAGCCGGCCCAGCAGGGTGACAGGGCAGACGTCGGGCTGCTTTGTCGGATCGAAATCGGACGACGTGAGCATGCCGTGCTCGAGGTTGTCGATGCCGAGCGCCACGGCTTCTTGGAAGCTCACCGAGCAGAGGTGTCCGGTCACCTTGAGGCCCCGCTTGTGCGCCTCAGCGATGGCCGCGCCCAGCTCGGCGCGGCGGATGTCAGTGTACGCCTTTATCCACGTTGCCCCCTCCGAGGCCCAGTACGCGACAAACCGCCGGGCGGCCTCCGGTGAGCTCAGCACGGCCATGCTGCCGCCGCCCTGCGGCCCGGTGATGTAGGGCGCGGTGAGATGAATGCGCGGCCCTGGGGTGAGTCCTCGGTCGATCTGGTCCTTGAGGTTGATCTCGGCGTACGGCGCCCGACTCCCTGTGGTGCGGATGGTCGTCACCCCCGAGCCCAGGTACAGCCTCGGCCCAGTGTATGACATCTGCACGGCACGGCCGCCCGCGGCGGTATAGAAGAGATGGTCGTGCATCCCCACCAGTCCCGGGATTACCGTAGACCCACTCAAGTCCATCGCCCGAGCGCCCCCTGGGACCTGCACCGACGCCGCCGGCCCCACTTCGGCGATCCGGCCGTCGCGAATCACGATGGTCTGGTCCGGCTTGGGAGCGGCCCCCGTACCGTCCACGAGCAGCACGTGGGTGAGCGCTACGACGGCCGTATCCACCGCGACGTACTGGCGGACGTCAGCGGCGAGCGAGTCCGGGCGCTGCGCCGAGAGCGCGACGGGAGCGATCGCAACGAGAGCGAGTGGGACGAAAGCGGGGGGGGGACGCATGAGAGACTCCTCGCTATTCCACCGTGAAGGCCATCATCATCCCGGCCGACAGATGTTCAGCAATGTGGCAGTGCAGCATCCAGCGACCGGGGTTGGAAGTGTCGAGCAGAATATCCACCGTGGAACCGGCCGGCACCAGCACGGTGTCCTTCCACACGAGGTCGTCGTTCGGCACGCCGTTGACTGCCAGTACGAGGAACCGCTGGCCGTGTACGTGCATCGGATGCTGCATCCCGTGGAAGCTCAATCGCTCGTTGACGAGCCGGAGCTTCAGCGGTTCGCCCCGACGCAACCGCCAGTCGATGTCCATGTTCTCCCGGCCCGTGGCGGGGTCACGCAGAATCCAATGCACCTCCCGGCCGGTGGATGCCCAATTCATCATCGGCATCGTGCCGCTCCACTCGACGGGGGCGAAGTAGATCGAGTCGAGTTGCATCAGGCGCTGGGTTACCGGCGGGAGTCCTTGGGTCTTGAGCGTGAGGATGAGCGACTTGTCGGCGGGGCGGTCCAGGAACCGCCGGTACGCCTCGAGCTGATGAGTCGTCGTGCTGTCGCGGCGGAGCGCCGCGAAGCTCGCGGCCAGGTCGTCTCCGACCCGCTCCGGTGCGACCTCGACCGTGCCGAGCGTATCCACCTCCGCGAGGAAGCGGCCAAAGAGGTGGTCCAGACCCTGGACCCGATTGACCAGCGCGACCCCTCCAGGCCGGTCGAATCGCACGTGCACGACGTAGCGCTCGGCCGGGGCGATCACCACGCTCTCGACCCACGCCTCGCGCTCGAGCGGCCCGGCGTCGGATGCCACGACCTTCATGCGCGCGCCCGTGAAGGAAAGGTTCAGGGTGCGCGTGCTCGAAGCGTTCGTCAAGAAGAAACGAATCACCTCTCCGCGCCGCACCGCGAGGCGGTAGTCGAGCGCGCCGTTCACGAGGAAGACGTTGCCGAACCGGCCCATGAGCGCGTGCGTGGGCGACTCGCGGCCGAGCGGGATCGGTCCTGCTGCGCCCATCAGGAGATCGTCGAGCATCAGCACCTGTTCCCGGTTCGCGGGACCGTACTCCGCCCCGTCGGGCGAACGCACCAGCACGTTTCCGTAGAGGCCGAGCTCCTGCTGGACATCCTCACGCACGTGTGGGTGGTACCAGTAGATCCCACTGTCGGGGAAGCGCACGCGGTATGTGAAGGCACCGCCTGGGGGAACGGCCGGCTGGGTGAGGTCCGACACGCCGTCAAACCGGTTATCGAGTCGGATGCCATGCCAGTGCACGGTGGTCGATTCGGGCAGGCGGTTGGTGAACGCCACGATGATCTCGGAGCCTCGCGCGACCTCGATCAGCGGCCCCGGGTACTGTCCGTTGAAGCCATACATCGTGTAGGTCTGTCCGTTGAGGCTGCGGCGCACCCGGCTCGCCTCGAGCCGGAGTGTGTCACCCTCGGCGAGCCGCATCAGCTCTCTGGGGCGCGCGAACGGCGGCGTGCCAACTGGCAGGTACGGCGTGACCCGGGGTCGGAGCGCCATTTCCGCTGGCAGCATGGTCAGTCCGGGCGGCATGGGCACCATGGGCCAGTGCAGGCTGTCCGGACTACCGTCCGAGTCACCGTGCCGATGATGGCCCGCGCCGGGTGGCTGCCCCATCGCGCCAATCGCGAACTCGAGCAGATCCGGAGGGAAGAGCCGAGTGCTGGGCGATTGGCCCCGCAGCACCACACGGCCGCTCGGCTCGCCCGCTCGCGGGTCGCGCTCCGCTGTAATCAACACCACGAACTTTTCGAGATCCACCGCGCGGAGTGTCGTGCTGCCGCTCCGCACCTCGCCCAACTCGATCACCGTGTCCATCTGGGGTGGCGCGACCCAAGCGATGTAGGCGGCGGACGGCGACTTGGCCATCGACGATGCGGGCGGCAGGCCCTCGAGCGACACGATGGGGATGTAGCGCGACCGGCCGTCCGAGGTGACCGCGACGGTGAACGGTCCTGGGGGATGGGCGAGCTCGACCCGCCCGGAGACTCCCGCTATTCCCGGCGCGGCCACGAGCTCGATGCAATAGAGATCGTGGCTGGGGCCGAGCGGCGTCGGCGGGTCGCAGGGGCGCTGTTGCGCTGCGGTCGGCCCCGCCGTGATGGCGAGCAGAATTAGGATGCCGCGCACGCGCTCCGAGAGGTCGGTCATGTGTGCCGCGAGACTAACGTCACAACGATACGATGCATGCGCGGAACGTGCGAGCCATCAAACAGCGACCCCCTGAAGCTCTTCCAGGGGGTCGCTGCAAACGGGAGCGCCCTGCGTCGCTCAATGCGCTGTGGCCATCTGCTGGGCGAAGTAGCGTCCTCCCTCGTGCGGCATGCCCGCGTCGACGACATCGCAGTAGACCATCGTCTGGTTGAGCAGCTGGTATCCGATCTCGCCGAACGTGAATGGCCCGGGCAGTCCGACCCGCGCTCCGTCGAGCTTGCCGTAGACATAGTTCAGAGTGCAGTTGCAGGCGAAGGCAACGTCATGGGTCGGGCCTGCGGTGACTGAGCCGAAGCCTTGCACATAATCCGGCATCGGCTTGGCGAGGCGGTACGTCTTGTCCTTGAAGACCGGTGCGTAGAGTGAGACCGTGCCGGCCTTGGCATCTACGCCCTGGATGCTGACGTTGATCAGCGCGCCGTTGTAGTCGGCGATGAGGGGCAGTTGCGTATCCACCTTGGTGTCCGTCAGCCAACGGGCAAAGTTGGTCTTCTTGCCGTCGATCCAGCAGTCGGTGACGGGCCCAAAGCCGTCCGTCTCGAAGCGGATATCCGGGCCGTCGGAGCGCTCAAAGATGTTCACGATCTCCACGTCCGCCGACTTCCCGGCGGGCAGCGACACGTGGCAGGCGAGCGCCTTGTCGGCGAAGACCTCCCCCGTCTTCCCGTTGAACACCTTGGGCTTCTCCTTGCCCAGGTCGTTCAGGTGGATGCCGGTGACCCAGCCGATGATCGGATGGTCGAACAGGTTCTTGAAGCGGGGAGCGTCTTTGCCGTAAGCCAGATGTACCTCGGAAAAGCCCGGCATCATCAGAAACGTGTAGCCGTTGGGCGGCGCGTCCTGCGTGACTCGGGCGATCGTGTTCGCGTCGTAGACTTCGATGTGGGGAGCTGCCCGCTCGTCGGTAACCAATTCCTGCACCATCAGGGAGTCGCGCGTGGTGAGCCCGCCGTCCTCGTCGGTCATCAGGTAAGGAATGGTGCCGCCAATCCAGTTCCCCTGCGGCAGCTGCGCCAGCAGGCGCTCGTCGCCTGCGACGGCGAACAGGGTGTTCGGCGCCCGCGTCAGTTCGGCCCGGAAGTCGGCCAGGCTCATCAGCCTGCCATTGCGGTTCTTCATCGGACGACCCTCCTTCTGCACGAAAGCGTTTACCTCCAAAGAAAAACCAACCGCCGAGCCAACCGGTGCGGTAGCTCGGCGGTCGTGGGTCCCTCGTGGCGTCGCCTACTGCGGCGTCGCGGAGGAGGCGAGGACCCGTGGCTTTGTGCCCCCGGCTTTCGCCGGGTTTGCCCTTGTCGCTGCGGCGTTGCGGAGATTGAAATACGCCCCCGTCAAGGGGGCGTCAAGGAGCCGGTCGGCGTCGAGCTAACTCACTACGGCCGTCGCATGGCCGCGCGAACTCGCCGCGCGATCACGGAGAGCGGTCGCATATCAGATCTCGCTTCGCCCAGGCGGCTCAGCGGCGCCCGGCAGTACGTGTCTCGCTGACGGCCGCGTACACAAGCCGCTGATATTCGGCGTCCAGCCGCCACATCTCCATCACCGGGAGGTACTGGGCCCAGACCATCGCGATGAGATCCGCCTTCGGGTCGATCCAGAAGAACGTGGTGCCGTATCCGGCCCAGCGGAACGTGCCGGGCGAACCCGGGACACTCGTCGCGGAGTCGAGCCGTACGGCGCCCCCGTACCCGAATCCGTTCTTACCGGGCGGCCAATCGGGGCTTGGGGAGGCGATCGGAGTCAGCGCGGCGGGGAGGTGGTTCCGTAGCATCACGGCCGCCGTCTCGGGCTTGAGGATCCGCCGCCCTTCCAACTCACCGCCGCTGAGCAGCATCTGCGCGAACCGGAGGTAGTCGCCGACGGTGGACAAGAGCCCACCGCCGCCGGACAACATCCGGCCCTCGGGCGTGTAGTCCACTGTGACGAGTGGCGAGTCGGCCTGGAGCGTTCCGCCGGGACCGCGGTGGTATGCCGTCACGATGTGACCGTCCATGCCGGGCGTGGCCCGGAAGCCGGTGTTGCGCATCCCCAGGGGCCGAAAGATCCCGCTCTCGAGATAGCGGTCGAGCGGCATGCCAGAGACGATTTCCACGACGCGTCCCAGCACGTCGATGGCGAAGCTGTAGTTCCACGCGGAGCCGGGCGAGAACAGCAGCGGGAGCCGTGCGAGACTGTCCGAGAGCTCCGCGTTCGTCCAGCGCGGGTTCCCGAGGTTCGCGCGGCGATAGATGGAATCTACCGGCGTATTCCCGAAAAAGCCGTACGTGAGGCCTGCCGTGTGGGTCAAGAGGTCTGCGATCGTGATCAAGCGGTCGGGGTCGCGGACGGTCGGCTGTGCCGCGCTGCCGCCGGCGTACACCTTCACCGTGGCGAACGCGGGGATGTACTTCGACACGGGGTCGTCGAGGCGCAGCTTGCCCTGATCGTACAACTGCAGCACGGCCGCGCTGGTGATCGGCTTGGTCATGGAGAAGACGCGGAACACGGCGTCGGCCCTCATGGCCTGCCCGCGCTCCCGATTCATGGCGCCCGCGGACGCGACGTAGGCGAGCTTGCCGTGTCGAGCGACGACCGCCACCACCCCCGCCAGCTTGCCGGAGTCTACGTAAGCCTGAAGCGCCGGCGCGATGCGCTGCAGCGCCGCGCCGGACAGGCCGACCTCGTCCGGCCGAGCCCGCGGCAGCCCCTGCGCCTGCGCAACAGCGGTCGGCAGGAGGCACACGAGCAGCGTCCGGAACACGTGCAGCAGTCTCGGGATGATACGGTCATGCAGATTGGACATGTGCCACCTCGCGGACCGATGCGCCACCGTTCACCCGGTGCGCGCGACCTCGTAGAGATACTCGACGTACGACCGCACGGCACCATCAATCCCCTGGATCTTTGAGTTCGTCGACTCGATGAGGTAGTACTCGTCGGGGGCGTGCGCTCCGCTGCCGTGGCCCAGTCCGAAGTGACCCGCGGGGAGTCGCAGCGGATCGCCGGTGAACACGTAGCCCGGCCAGGAGCCGGCGTTGCGCGGCAGCATGATCGGGTCGATGCGGGAGTGCCGATACACAGCTTGCTGCAGCTTGATGAGCGTCGCGTCGGCGGCGGTGCTGGTGGGGTCATAGCCGCCGGTCATGTTCACCTCGATATCCCCGAAGCCCCGCTTCGCCAGGTGCGCCTTCAGCGCCGCCAGCGACTCGGCAGCCGTCATGTCCGGGACCAGCCGCAGGTCGAGCTTGGCGACGGCTTTGTGGGGCAGGATGGTCTTGCCGCCGGGTCCCGTGTACCCGCCGACCAGGCCCTCGATATTGACCGTGGGCCGGGACATCAAGAGCTCCAGAGCCTCCGGCCAGCTCACGTCGCGCACCCAGTGCTCGACACCGAGCAGCTTCTTCGCCGCGGTTTCGTCGAGGCGACGTGCCGCTTCGGCGATCATCGCCTTCTCGTCCGCGGAGAGCGGCCGGGCCTTATTCATGAAATTCTCGATCGTGGGTTCGTTCCCGTCGGCCGAGACCAGCGTTGCGAGCGCCTGCACCAGGTGCCACGCCGGGCTGTCCACGCGTGCCTTGTTGCTCGAGTGGATGTCCTGGCGCGGGCCGCGGCCCCAGCGCTCACCGCTCGACACCAGCTCGCACTCGATCACGCCCTTGGCGCCGAGCGTGATGGTCACCTGTCCGTCGAGGCCCTGCGTGGCAGCCGGCATGAAGATCCCCACCGAGCGCCGCAGCGCCGCGAGTACCTCCGGCCGGCGCACGATCTGGGGAAAGTGCGGTGAGCCGATCTCCTCCTCTCCTTCCGCGACGAGCACGAAATTCACCGGCGGCTTGCGGCCGGCGCCGCGGATAGCGTGGAGCGCGGCGAGAAACGCCGCCTCCGGACCCTTCTGGTTCACGGCGCCCCGGCCGACCAGCGCCTTTCCCAAACCGGGCTTGTCGACAAGCGCGGCCGCCCACGGCGGTGAGGTCCACTCGGTCGGGTCCGCCTGCTTCACGTCGTACATGAAGTACAGGCCGAGCGTGCGCGGGGCACCGGCGTCGAGCGTTGCGAAGATCCCGGGCTGGCCGTCGCTAGCCACCTTGGTGACCTGCCCAAATCCGGCATCGCGCAGCAGCCGCATGGTGAGCTCGCACCCCTCGTCCATGCCCCGGTGCTCGGCCGCGATCGACGGCTGGCGGATCCACTCCTGCAGTCGCTGCACGGCCTCGTCGTGCCGCTTTTCGACCTGCGCGAACACGGGCGAGAGATCATCGCCGTGAGTGATTCGAGTGCGGTCCGGCAGGGCGAGCGCCACTGCTCCGGCCGCGGTGTCCTGAAGGAAAGCTCGTCGATCCATAAATGACCCCCGTCTCTACTGGTTGGCAGCCGGCTCCCTCTAGGGCAACCGTCCCAGATCGGTGTTGCTGACGAACGCCACCCGCCGGCTGTCAGGCGACCAGGAAGGCACGTTGATCGTCCCCTGGCCGCCATACACATAGCCGACGACGCGCGGCCTGCCGCCCGCCACCGGCATCAGGCGCAGGTACACCTGCTTATAGAAGGGGTGCTCACTCGGCGCGACGTCCGCCATGAACGACAGAAACACTATCCACTGGCCGTCAGGCGACACGTGGGGGAACCAATTGTTGTACTGGTCGCTCGTGAGCTGTTCCGGGGCGCTGCCGTCCGCTCGCATCCGCCAGATCTGCATGGTCCCGCTCCGGACGGAATTGAAGTAGATGTACTTCCCGTCGGGCGAATACTCCGGCCCGTCATCCAACCCCGGGACGCTCGTGAGACGCGTCTCGTCTCCTCCATCCACGGAGATGCGGTACACGTCGAACTCCCCGTTCCGCTCGCCGGTGTAGACTAAAAACTTCCCGTCGGGCGACCAGCCGTGCAGATACGACGGGCCCCGGCTCGTGACCCGCCGCGGCGTCCCGCCCCCGACGGGTACCGTGTACACGATGGACGCGTTGTGATCTTCCGCGCTGTGGTGGCTGATCGCGAGCGTCCGCCCATCGAAGGAGAGGACGTGATCGTTGTTGTTGCTGGTGGCGAACCCCGTGCTCACGACGACCGGTCGCCGATCCACCAGGTCAAAGCGATACAGCAGACCTCGACTGTTGTAGATCAGCGCCTTGCCGTCCGTGGTCCAGTTGGGCGCCTGGAGCGACTCGGGCGAGCGATACACGATCGTGCGGTCCCCGCTGACCACATCGAGGATCTCCAGATTGCTCCCGATATAGTCCTGGTACGGCACGAACCCGGCGCGCGCTGGTGCGGTGATCCGGACGTCTCGGAAGGTGGCGCGTTCGACCACGGTGTCGTTGTGCGCGCAGACAAACAGCCCGACATAGGGCTGGTCGCCGAGCGCGAGGCCCGCGATCCGTACCGCCGCCAGGGTGTCGCCGAAGCGGGCCGCGGACAGGACATAGCTGTCTCCCACCCGCTCGAGCTGAATGATGTCCGGTGCGGTGACGGGCGATCGGATCTCCTCGGTCGCGCCCCCGGCGGTGCGGCGGAACTGTAGGGCGACGAGTCCGTCTCCATGCACCGCCGCCGTCACGTGCGGCGAGCCGCTCGTGAGGTCGGAGCGCACGCTCCACCCGAACTTGCGATGCGGCTCCACGCCTGGCCCGTCGAACCCTGCCCGCGCGGTCAGGATGAAGTTCCCCGTGATGCGCGTCCACACGAGGTGGAAAGCGTCGCGGTCGAGCCACATGTTCGCGCCCGACCCCGCGATCATGTACCGCTCCCGCCCGGCGTCGTAGGTGACCGAGCCTTGCCTGCTCACTTGGCCCACGTCGGTTTGGCCTTGGAAGACACCCAACGACGGGTGTTGCGCAGGCGCTCGAGCGGCCGCGACCGCGAGAGACGCGATGACCGTCGACAATCCGAGCAAGCTCGAGGCGCGCATGTGTCAGAGAGGCTACCACCGTTCACTCCGGTTCGCCATCGAGGCGGACCAGACTCAGACTCCCGTGCTCCCGAACCCTCCCCCGCCCCGCGCACTCCCCGGGAGCTCAGCCACCTCCACCAGCTCCACCTGCTCGACCCGCTGGAACACGAGCTGCGCGATGCGCATCCCGCGCGTCACCGCCACCGGCTCGGTTCCGAGGTTGATCATCGGGATCATCAGCTCGCCACGGTAATCGGAATCGATCGTGGCCGGGGCGTTGGGGAGCGTCAGCCCGTGCTTGAGCGCGAGCCCGGAGCGGGGCCGCACCTGGGCTTCGTAGCCGTGCGGGATGGCGAGCGCGAGTCCGGTGCGAATGAGCCGGCGCTCGAACGGCTGCAGCACCAGGTCCGGTTCGGCGCTGCACACGTCGTACCCGGCCGCGCCTGCGGACTGCTGCGTGGGGAGCGGCAGCCCGTCGTGATGGGCCAGGCGACGCACCTGCACGACCGGAGGGGGCGGCATCAGGCGAGCGCCCCGGGATCTCGCTCCACCACCGCATCGAGCACGAGCGGCGGCGGCTCCTCCTCGATCACGTACTGGAACTGACGGCGGAACTCCTCCACCGACACGTGGGCGGTCGCGGCGAACCGAGCCAGCTCGTGCGGGTCGTCGAAGTCGTCGCGTCGCAGGCGGATCATGTAGCGGCGCGCGATGGCGTAGCGCGTGGAGGTGATGTCCACCCGCCGCGTGCGCGGCCGGCCCGTCGCGGGCTCGATCATCGCGGCAAACGGGATAGGGACGAACCGACCCGCCTGCAACGAAATGACGGCCGCGTTGCCGCCCCCCAACACGTACTTGGCGGCGCAGTAGCCGAGGTCACGCGTGTACTCCATGTCGATGGGGATCGGATCCGCGCAACGCAGCTCGTAGCCGATGTTCTTCGCCGCGATAGTGGCTTTCAGCCCGAACTCCTTGAGGCGCTTCTGCACCGCGGCCTTGAGGATCTCACCGATGTTCACCTCGGCGATGCGCACGTTCCCGTGGGTATCCCGCTCCACCTCCTCGAAGCCCGCGAGGTCCGCGGGGTCGATGCCGAGCGCCAGCCCTTCGGCGACCACCGCGACGCCGTCGAGCCGGCCGTAGGACAGTCGCTTGATGATTGCGCCGACCAGCGTGTCCACGACCGCTTTGAGCCGGATGCGCCGTCCCAGAAACTCTTCCGGGATGAGGGTGAGCGTCGCGCCGGCGGCCTTGCCGATTCCCATGGCGAGATGCCCGGCGCTGCGGCCCATCGTGATGACGAGATACCAGCGCGACGTGGTCTTGGCGTCCACCATCAGGTTCTTGACGATCTCGACGCCGTAGTGGCGCGCGGTCTGGAAACCGAAGGTGTCCACGTGCGGTGGCAAGTCGAGATCGTTGTCGATGGTCTTCGGCACGTGGACGATCTGGAGCCGCCCCGCCGCTCGCTCCTCGAGCTTCATGGCCGAATAGGCCGTGTCGTCCCCGCCGATCGTGATGAGCTGCGAGACGTTGAGGCGCAACAACGCCAGCACCGCGTTGTCGAGATGCGCCGGGTTCTGCGTCGGGTTGGCGCGCGAGATGCCGATGTAGGAGCCGCCCCGAAAATGGATCCGGCTCACCTCGCCGATGTCGAGCGGGGTCACGTGGTCGATGTCGCCTTCCATGATCCACTCGAACCCGTCCCGCACGCCGAGCACGTCGACCCCCTCCAGCCGTGCCCGGATGGTGGCCGCACCGATGACGCTGTTGACGCCCGGCGCCGGTCCGCCACCGACCAAGATCGCGAGGGTTCTGCGCTCGGTCATCGCGCGCGGGTCGAGTCAGGGACGGCATGGACGACGTGACCCCCGGCGTCGAGAAACTCGAGTCGCGCCGAGCCGAGCGAGTCGACGAGCAAGCGGGCGCGCGTGTGGCCTGTCGGGTCGGTCAGGTCCACCACCGCAGACTTACTACGGTCCCGGCCGACGAAGACGCGCACCGGTTCGTACATCCTGAGGATGCGTACCTCGCGCTCGATGGCGTGCACGGGAATGCCTCCTAGCGGCGACCTCGATGTCAGCCCAGCAACGTCCGGGGATCAGTGTGGGGCAGCCCGAACGCCTCGGCCACTGCGGGATAGACGATCTTACCCTCGATCACGTTGAGGCCGAGGAACAGTGCCGCATCGTCCCGGCACGCCTGCCTCCAGCCGTTCCGTGCGAGTCGCTTCGCGTAGGGGAAGGTGGCATTGGTGAGCGCCAGCGTCGAGGTGCGCGGCACGCCACCCGGCATGTTCGCCACGGCGTAATGGATGATACCGTCGACGGTGTAGGTGGGATTCTCGTGGGTCGTGGGCTTGGTCGTCTCGATACACCCGCCCTGGTCGACCGCCACATCCACGATCACCGAGCCGGGCTTCATGACCTTGAGATCTTCGCGCCGCACCAGCTTCGGCGCCTTCGCGCCGGGGAGCAGCACGGCACCGATCACGACGTCGGCCTTGCGCAGCTGGTCGAGCAGATTGTGACGGTTGGAGTACAACAGATCGACGTTGGGGGGAAGCACGTCGGCGAGGTAGCGCAGCCGGTCGAGCGACAGGTCGAGCAGGGTCACGTGCGCCGCCAAACCCGCCGCCATCTTGGCCGCGTTGGCGCCGACCACCCCGCCGCCCAGGATCAGCACCTCGGCGGGGAGCACTCCCGGCACGCCTCCCAACAGGATGCCTGAGCCACCGTACACCTTCTCCAGGTACTTCGCGCCCTCCTGCACCGCCATCCGTCCCGCCACCTCACTCATCGGCGTCAGCAACGGCAGCTCTCCCGAGTTGAGCTGCACCGTCTCATAGGCGATCGCCGTGATTCCCGACTTGACCACCGCCTGCGTGAGGGCCTCGGACGCTGCGAAATGGAAATAGGTGAAGACGACCTGCCCCTTCCGCATGCACGGCCACTCGGGCTCGATCGGCTCCTTCACCTTGACGACCATCTCGGCCTTGGACCACACGTCGCCCGCCCGAGGGAGGAGCGCCGCCCCGGACGCACGGTAGGCCTCGTCGGAGAACCCCGACCCGAGCCCCGCCCCCTGCTCGACCAGCACCGTGTGGCTGTCGCCTACCAACGACTCCACTCCCGCCGGCACCAGCGCCACGCGATTCTCGGCGGTTTTGATCTCCCTTGGGACGCCAACAATCATCGCTGCTCCTAGTTCCTCTGCGCGCCGCCGTGCCCGAAAAGCGCGAGTGAACTCGCGGCTCGGCGTCTGCCCGTAAACGGGCCTGCAATTGCCGCTTCAGCGGCCGGGCCGAGCCGCGGCTTCAGCCGCGACTCGTGACCGCGTGCGTCTAGGGTCTGCGCGGCGTGCGTCTAAGGTCCGCCTGCAGGCCCCAGCCAAACGACCGTCTGCCGCTCAGGAGCGAAGAATTCTGCCGCGACGCTCGCCACCTCGTCCTCCGTCAGCCCCGCGAGTGTCGCCAGCACCTGGTCGAGACTCTCGTACGGCTCCCCGTGAACCGGAAAGCCCGCCAAACGATACATCCGGGCGGAAGGACTCTCCAGGGAGAGCATCAGCTGCCCTTGGGTCTGCTGCTTCGCCTCGGCGAGTGCATCGCCGCGCAGACCTTCGGTGGCCAGCTTGGCGTATTCTTCGCGAATCGTTGCAGCGGCCCGCTCCGCGGTCTTGGGCTGCGTTCCGACGTACACGCCGGCGACGCCCATCTGGCGGTAGAAACTGGTGAACGCATAGATGGCGTAGGCGAGCCCCAGCTCCTCGCGCACGCGCTGGAACAGCCGGCTCGACATCCCGCCGCCGAACACGTTGCCGAGCACCAGCAAGGCGTACTTGCGCCGGTCGGCATAGGGCATGGTGTCCGTGGCGAAGACGATGTGCGTCTGGGCGGTGTCCTTTTCGTGGCGCGACTCGGTGCTCCGGACCGCGGGCGCGACGGGCGTGACGGGAGGCGTTACCCGTTGTCCGTTGCCGCTCGCGCGATCGAACCACCCTTGCCTCGCGAGCTCGTCGAGCAGCTGCTCGTGGGTGAGGTTCCCCGCGGCGGCGATGACGCAGTTCGCCGGAAAATACGCGCGTTCATGCAGCTGCTTCAGGTCCGCCGCCGAGAGCGCGCTCACGGTGTCGCGCGTGCCCAGGATGGTGTACCCGTAGGGGTGCTCGGGCCACAAGGCCTGGTAGGAGAGGTCGTAGACCTGGTCGTCGGGGGTATCCTCGACCGTGTTGATCTCCTCGAGCACGACGTTGCGCTCGAGCTCCAGGTCGCTGGTGCGGAGCACGGGGTGGCGGACCAAGTCGGTGAGGACGTCGAGCGCACGTGGCAGATCGGCGTCGAGCACGCGCGCCTGAAACGCGGTCGTATCGCGCGACGTGTACGCGTCGAGCGAGCCGCCGCGGACCTCGAGCGCGAGCGCGATCTCTTGGGCCGTGCGGCGCTCGGTCCCTTTGAACACCATATGCTCGAGCAGGTGGGACACGCCCATCTTGGGGCGCGGCTCGTGGGCGCTGGCGCTGCGTACCCAGACGCCGACCGCCGCCGAGCGGACGCTCGGCACCCGCTCCGACAGCACGATGACGCCGCTCGGCGCGGTGGTCTGGTGGATCTCCCGGTCGAGCCGGACCGTCTCCATTACCGCGAGCGGGCGGGGGCCGGCTCCGGCTTGTCGAGCAGTGCCTTGCGGGACAGGCGCATCCTGCCGCGTTCGTCGACTTCGAGCAGCTTGACCCGCACCTGGTCACCCTTCTTCACGACGTCCTCGGTGCGCTCGGTCCGGCCGTGCTGCAGCTCGGAGATGTGGAGCAGGCCCTCCACGCCTGGCAGAATCTCCACGAAGGCGCCGAACGCCGTCGTGCTCTTCACCACGCCCTCGTACACCTTGCCAACCTCGGGCACCTGCACCATCGACGCGATGATGTCGCGCGCCCGCTCCCCCCCCTCCCCCACGGCGGAGATGGTGATGAGCCCGTTGTCGTCCACGTTAATCTCGGCGCCGGTTTGCTCTTGAATCGACCGGATCGTCTTTCCCTTGGGTCCGATGATGTCGCCGATCTTGTCCGTCGGGATCTGGATCGTGATGATGCGCGGCGCGTACTTGGAGAGCTGCGAGCGCGGCTGCGGCATCGCCCGATCCATGATATCGAGGATGTGCACACGGGCCTGCTTCGCCCGGTCGAGCGCTTCCGCGATGATCTTGAAGTCGAGCCCTTCGATCTTGATGTCCATCTGGATCGAGGTCACACCTTCGCGCGTCCCCGCCACCTTGAAGTCCATGTCGCCCAGGTGATCCTCGGTGCCGAGGATGTCGGTGAGCACCGCGACGCGGCTGCCTTCCTTGATCAAGCCCATCGCGACCCCGGCGCACGACGCCTTGACCGGCACGCCCGCGTCGAACAAGGCGAGCGAGCCGCCGCATACCGTCGCCATGGAGGACGAGCCGTTGGATTCGAGGATGTCGGAGACGATGCGGATCGTGTAGGGGAACTGGTCGTAGGGCGGGAGCAGCGCCTGCAGGGCCCGCTCGGCCAAGGCCCCGTGTCCCACCTCGCGGCGCGACGTGCCGCGGATCGGCCGGACCTCGCCGGTCGAGAACGGCGGGAAGTTGTAATGCAGCATGAAGGACTTGGACGTCTCTTCGGCCACGTCGATCGAGTCGATCCGCTGCTCGTCGCTCACGGTACCGAGCGTCACGGAGACGAGGGCCTGCGTCTGGCCGCGCGTGAACAGCGCGGAGCCGTGAGTACGCGGCAGCACGCCCACCTCGCAGCTGATCGGCCGCACGGTGGCGAGATCGCGCCCGTCCACTCGCTCGCCCTTCGCCAGCACCTGCTCCCGCATCGTGCGATACTCGATCTCCTCAATCACCGCCGCCACGTCTTTCAACTTCTCGGGGAACTCGGCCGCGAGCTGCTCCTGAATCGTCGACTTGAGCGCGGCGAGCGCCTGCGTCCGCTCCGCCTTCTCCGGCAGGTTCAGCGCCTCCGCGATGCGCGGCTCGGCCAGCTCCTTGACCCGCGCCACCAGGTCCGCCGGGGGCTCGACCTTGGTCCATTCCATCTTGGGCTGCCGCATGTCGGCCACCAGCTCGGTCGCGGCGGCGAGCAGCTCCCGGATGCCCTTGTGCGCCACCTCGAGCCCCTTCACGATCTCGGGCTCGGTCAGCTCGAGCGCGCCCCCCTCGACCATGACGATCGAATCCGCCGAGCCGGACACCACCATGTCCACGTCCGAGAACTCGAGCTGCTGGAACGTCGGGTTCAAGATCCAGGCGCCCTCCACCCGGCCCACCCGCACCGCCGCGATGGGGCCGTTCCAGGGCACCTTGGACATCTCGAGCGCCGCCGAGGCCGCCGTCACGCCCAGCACGTCGGCGTCGTTCTGCTGGTCCGCCGAGAGGACGTAGATGAACACCTGCACCTCGTTCTTGAATCCTTCCGGGAAGAGCGGCCGGATCGAACGGTCCGTCACCCGGGCCGAGAGGATCTCCTCGTCCGACGGGCGGCCCTCCCGTTTCAAGAAGCCCCCGGGAATCTTGCCGGCGGCATAGGCCTTCTCGCGATACTCGACGGTGAGGGGGAAGAAGGGGAGGGTCGAAACGTTGTCCGACACGGTCACGGTCGCGAGGACCACCGTCTCCCCGAACTGCAGCAGGCAGGATCCTGCCGCCTGCTTGGCGAGCCGCCCGGCCTCAAGCTTGAGGGGGCGCTCCGCAAAATTTCGTTCGACGTGCTTCACCATATTGCCTGTCTAGAGCACCATAGAATACGCCAGGCGCCCCGGTGCTCTGGCCGGGACGCCGTGCGCGACGCCTCTTGCATTAGTGGCGGAGACCCAGCTCGTCGATGAGCTGCCGATAGCGCTCCAGGTCGGAGCGCTTCAGATATTCCAGCAGGCGGCGGCGCTGGCTCACCATTCTGAGGAGGCCGCGCTGCCCGTGGAAGTCCTTGGCGTGGACCCGGAAGTGATCGGTGAGGCTGTTGATCCGCTCGGTGAGCAGCGCGACCTGGACCGGGGCCGACCCCGTGTCTCCTGCGTGCTGCCCGTACTTCCTGACCGGCGTCGTCTTGTCGTACATCCGTTCCTGTTCCCTAATTATTGAGAGCGCACTAACTTAGACGCGCAGCGCCGGTTTGTAAAGCCCTCGTGACGAACGCCCCCACCGACCTCGTCGGCCGCACCGTCGGCCCGCTTCGCCTCGAGCGCTTGCTCGGGCAGGGCGGGTTCGCCTGGGTGTTCGCGGGCCGCGAGCCCGACGGGACGCCGGTAGCGGTGAAAGTGCTGAAGCCGCGCTACGCCGGCGATCCGCAGTTCGAGAGCCGGTTCCGGAACGAGGCCGAGACCGCCGCGAAGCTCCAGCACCCGAACATCATTCGCATTCGATTCGTGGCGCGCGCCGGGGGCTACGTCTACTTCGGGATGGATCTGTGCGCCGACAGCCTCGGGGCGCGCATCGCGCGCGAAGGCCCCCTGCCGGAGGCGGCCATCCTCCGCCTGGCGGCAGACGTGGGCAAGGGGCTGGGGTTCGCGCACGGGCAGGGTGTGATTCACCGCGACCTGAAGCCCGACAACATCCTGATCCGCTCCGACGGCAGTGCGGTCATCTCCGACTTCGGCATCGCGCGCGCGGTGTCGGGCTACGTGGCCTCGACGGGCGTGAACATGACCATCGGGACCCCGCAGTATCTCTCCCCCGAGCAGGCGCAGGGGCGCCCGCTCGACCAGCGCCTCGACTTCTACGCGCTCGGCGTCACGCTCTTCAAGGCGGCGACCGGCGAGGTTCCCTTCGCGTCCACCGATTGGTTCGAGCTGGCACGCATGCATGTCGAGCGGCCGCCACCCTCGCTGCGAAAGCGGCGGCCGGAGCTGTCGAAGCACTTCGAGCGAGTGGTGATGAAGTGTCTCGCCAAGCACCCGGATGACCGCTACCGGGACGGCGCCGGCCTGCTCGCCGATCTGGGCGTCGGTGAGGTCCCACCGCGCGCGGCTGCCTGGTGGCGCCGGTGGCGCTGGTGGTAACCCGCCCTAACGCCCGAAGAGGCCCAGGACCTCTCTGCCGATAACGACGAGCATGATCGTGGCGACGAGGGCGAATCCGATTTGCGTCAGGCGCAGCCGCAAGCCCAGCGACAGGGGGCGCCGGAGCACCGCCTCCGCCAAAAGGAACGTCAGCTGCCCGCCGTCGAGGATGGGGATCGGCAGGAGATTGAGCAGCGCGAGGTTGACCGAGAGGACGGCCATGAGCGCCAGCAACGACGGCACCCCTTGGCGCGCGGCCTCGCCGGAGAGCCGGCCGATCGTGATGGGGCCGCCGACCTCGGAGAGCGACCCCTCGCCGACCAGCAATCCTTTAAGGAACCGGAGCACCTGGACGCCGTCGCGCGCCGCCCGGCTGGCGCCCGCTCGCAGCGCGCCCGCGAGCGCGTAGCGTTCTCGCAGGATCGGCTGGACCGGCCCGAGCCCGGCGAAGCCGCGCATCGCCACCTCGCCCGTCCGCGAATCGGGGAACGAGCGCAGCTCGGGGATCAAGGCGACGTTGACGATGACTCCGCCGCGATCGACGGCAACGGTCAGGCGCCGGTGCGGGCTCGCGCGCACGATGCGCGTGAACTGCGCCCACGACGAGATGGCATTTCCCTCCACCCGGACGACTCGGTCTCCCGGCTGGAAGCCCGCCCGGGCGGCGGGGCTCGCCGGCCCGACCGTTTGCACCACGGCCGGGAAGTACACCTCCAGCGCCCGCGTCAACGCGAGCCGTGCCTCCGGATTGCGGGCCGGCAGGTCGATGCGAAGCGGCGCCGGGCGGCCCGCCACGCGGATCGTGAGAGGCAACGGGCTGGTGACGAGGCGCTCGAGCAGGTCGCCCCACGACGACACGGAGTCGCCATTGACGGCCACGATGCGGTCCCCACGGGACAGGGTGGCGAGCGCCCGCGCCCCGTCCGGGAGTTCGCTCGCATACACCGTGTCGACCTGGGTGGTGGCGATGCGATCCGCGCCGACGGTGGCGAACAAACCCGTGTAGGTCGCGACGGCGAACAGGGCGTTCATCGTGACCCCGGCGACGATCACCACGAACCGCGCCGCCACCGGCTTGCGGTCGAACGCGCGGGCGGGGTCGACCGGATCTGCGCTCCGCCCACCCTCCAGCTCCCCGGCTACACCCTCGTCCTCCAACCCCGCCATCTTGACGTAGCCACCGAACGGGATCCAGGAGATCCAGTACTCCGTCTCGCCGCGACGCCACCGGAGGAGCGGTCGGCCGAAACCGAGCGAGAAGCGGAGCACCTGGATGCCGACCGCCTTCGCAGCCACGAAGTGCCCTGCCTCGTGCACAAAGATGAGCACGCCGAGCACCAGGAGGAACGCGAGGACCGTGGTCACGAGCAGGCGGCTTCCCGGGCCCGGCGCCGCGCCTCGGCGTCGGCGTCGAGCACGGCGTCGAGCGTGCCGGCGTCGGCCGGGCGCCACGCGTCCAATACTCGCGCGATCGTCTCGGCGATCCGGCCGAACCGTATGCTTCCCTCGAGGAACAGCTCTACCGCCACCTCGTTCGCGGCGTTGAACGCCGCGGGGGCGGTGCCGCCGCTCGCGGCCGCGGCGCGCCCGAGGCCGTACGCCGGGTAGGTCTCGGCGCGGACGGCTTCGAACGTGAGGCTGCCGGCGGCAACCGGGTCGAAGCGCCGGGTCCCCGCATCCGGCACCCGCGCGGGATGAGTCAGGGCGTAGAGGATGGGCAGCTCCATGGTGGGGAACCCGACCTGTGCCAGGACCGCGCCGTCCACGAACTCGACGAATGCGTGCACCACCGATTGGGGGTGCACCACCACCTCGACGGCGTCGTACCGCAGGCCGAACAGGAAGTGCGCCTCGATCACCTCGAGCGCCTTGTTGACGAGGGTGGCAGAGTCCACCGTGATCTTCTTCCCCATCTTCCACGTCGGATGCTGCAAAGCCTCCGTCACGGTGGCCGCGGCGATACGGTCGCGAGTCCAGGTGCGGAACGGCCCGCCCGACGCGGTCAGCATCAGCCGCGCCAGCTCGGCGGGGCTGCGGCCGGCGAGGCATTGCAGCACGGCGCTGTGCTCGGAGTCGACGGGCACGATCTCCCCGCCCCCCTCGCGCGCCGCGCGGGTGACCAGCTCGCCGGCCATGACGAGGGTCTCCTTGTTCGCCAGGGCGACGCGCTTCCCGGCCCGCAGCGCCGCGAGCGTGGCCTCGAGCCCCGCCGCGCCCACGATGCCGTTCACGACGATCCGCACGTCCGGATGCGTCGCCGCCTCCACGAGGCAGCTGGTCCCCGAACCCCGAGTCCCGGGCCCCGAGCCGCGCTTGCCGCCGTTCACGAGGCCGACATAGGCCGGCTGCCACTCGGCCGCCTGTCGATCGAGCAGCTCCGCGTTGGAGTGCGCCGTCAACGCCACGACGCGGAACCGCTCCCGTTGGCGCGCCAGCACCTGCAGGGTGGAGCAGCCGATCGAGCCGGTGGAGCCGAGGATCGCGACGCCGTCGCTCATGCGATGCCGAACAGTCGGAACAACGCCGCGCTCGCGGGCATCACGAAGTAGAGCGAATCGAGCCGGTCGAGCACGCCCCCGTGGCCGGGGATGAGAGAGGAGGAGTCCTTGACGCCCGCTTCACGCTTGAACAGCGACTCGGCGACGTCGCCGACCTGGGCCGTCACCGCCACCACCACTCCCACCGTCGCCAGTTGCAAGACGTCGAGCCGCAAGGCCACTCGATCGAGCACCAGGGGACCGTACACCAGCGCCGCAACGAGCCCACCGACGAGTCCCCCGACGGCGCCCGCCCACGTCTTTCGGGGCGACAGCACCGGGGCGAGCTTCGGGCCGCCGATCAGGGTCCCGGCGGCCATGGCGCTGGTGTCGCACACCCACGTCACTATGAGCGGCAGCAACACCAAGGCCACCGATCCGCGGGGGTGCGCGTCGGCGTGAGGGCCGTGACGGATCGCGATCGTGAACGCGAGCAGCGCGGAGGCGTACAGACTGCCGAACACCGTGACGGCGACGGCGCTGAGCGGGCGGCGCGCCGGCCCGCGCGCCATGGCGAGGACCATCACGGCGAGCAGCCACAACGCGCCGACGTACAGCACCGGCTCCCAGTCGGCGTAGCCTTTCACCCAGAACGTGGCGAGCGGGCCCACCGCCGCTGCGGCGAGCCCGAGGTTCTCGAGCGGCTCGATCCCGTCGCGACGCGCCAAGTCGTACACCTCGCGCGTGCCGAGCACGCCCAGGAGGGCGAGGGCCGTCGCCAGCACCCAGCCTCCCAGCCACAGCACGACGACGGACGCGGCAATGGCCGGGACCGCGACGGCGACGCGCACCAGCAGGTTGCGGGACATCACGCCGTGACGTTGCCGAACCGCCGCTCGCGCCGCTGGTACTCGAGGATGGCCTGGAACAGGTCGCGCCGCGTGACATCGGGCCAGAGCACCGGCGTCATGTACAGCTCGGTGTAGGCGAGCTGCCACAGCAGGAAGTTCGAGATCCGCAGCTCGCCCGAGGTGCGAATCAGCAGGTCGGGGTCGGCCCAGTCGGCCGTGTAGAGCTTGCCGCGCAGCGCTTCTTCGTCGATCTCCTCGAGCTTCTTCGTGCCCTTCAATACCTCTTCGGCGAGCAGTCGTGCCGCCCGCGCCAGCTCGGCGCGCGACGAGTACGAGATGCACAAGTTGAGCGCCAGCCGGCGGCCGCCCCGGGTGTCCCGCTCCACCCGGTCCACGGCGGCGCGGGCTCCCGGCGCCAGCCGCGACCGGTCCCCCAGCACGTGCACCACCACGCCTTGGTCGCGCAGCTCGCGCACCTCCGCCGCGATGTACTCCTCGAGCAGGCTCATCAGAGCGGAGATCTCCGTGGGGGGGCGCTGCCAATTCTCGTCCGAGAAGGCGAACAGCGTGAGCACGTCGACACCCGCCTCGATCGCTCCTTCGACTACCTCGCGCACCGCCTTCATGCCGGCGCGGTGCCCGAAGGGGCGCGGCAGGTTGCGCTCGCGCGCCCAGCGGCCATTGCCGTCCATGATGATGGCGACGTGGCGCGGGACGGGGCCGCTCAAGCGGATCTGCGCGAGCAGGTCGTCGGCCACCCTAGACCTCCATGATCTCGGCCTCTTTGGCCTTGACCGCGCCGTCCACGAGCTTGAGATGGTCGTCGTGCACTTTCTGCACGTCCTTCTCGGCGTGTTTCTTCTCGTCTTCCGAGACGTGCTCGGTTTTCTTGATCCGGCCGATCGCCTCGGTGCGGGCGTGGCGGATCGCGACGCGACATTCCTCCGCAAACTTGTGCACCACCTTCACCAGCTCGCGGCGGCGCTCCTCGGTGAGCGGAGGAATGGGAATGCGAATGATGACGCCGTCGTTCGACGGCGTGAGCCCGAGGTCCGAGGTGAGCAGGGCCTTCTCGATCGCCTTGAGGAGCGATTTGTCCCAGGGCTGGATCGTGAGCAATTTCGGCTCGGGCGCCGCCACGTTGGCGACTTGGTTGAGCGGCACCTCGCTGCCGTACGCCTCCACGCGCACGAGATCGAGCAGCGACGTGGTCGCCTTCCCCGTGCGGACGGTGGCGAATTCGCGCTTCACCGCCTCCACCGCCTTGTCCATCGCCTGCCGGGCCTGCTTGACGTGGTCCGTGAGACTGGTGACCGTGGTCATGTGACGATGGTGCCGACGCGCTCCCCGGCCAGCACCCTGGCCGTCGCGCCGGGCTGGTTGATGTTGAACACTACGATGGGAAGCTTGTTCTCCTTGCACAAGCCGAACGCGTTCGCGTCCATCACGGCGTAGCCGTTCATGAGCGCGTCGCGGAACGACAGCTCGGCGATGAACTTCGCCTTCGGGTCCTGCTTCGGGTCGGCGGTGTAGACGCCGTCCACGTTCGTCGCCTTGAGCAGCACCTTGGCCTCGAGCTCGAGCGCCCGCAGCACCGCCGCGGTATCGGTCGAAAAGTAGGGGTTTCCGGTGCCCCCGGCGAAGATCACCATGCGGCCCTTCTCGAGGTGCCGCACCGCCCGACGCCGGATGTACGGCTCAGCGAGCTCCTCCATCCGGATCGCCGTCATGACGCGGGTGTCGACGCCCTTCTTCTCGAGGATGTCCTGCAGCGCGAGCGCGTTGATCACGGTGGCGAGCATCCCCATGTAGTCGGCGGACACCCGGTCCATCCCCTGCTCGCTGGCGGCCGTACCGCGCAGGATGTTCCCGCCGCCCACCACCAGGCCCAGTTGCACCCCCAGCGCCGCCACCGTCTTCAGCTCGTCCGCCAGCCGATCGACCACCCCGAAGTCGAGCCCCCCGCCCGCCCCCCGGTCGCCCGCGAACGCCTCACCCGACAGCTTGAGCAAGGCGCGCGGGTAGGCGAGTCGGGCTCGGGAGGCGGGGGCGGTCGCCACTCAGTTCCCTCCGAGCTCGAAGCGGACGAAGCGGCGCACTTCGATCTTCTCGCCGGTCTTGGCGGAGAGCTCCTTGACGAGCTCGCCGATTGTGCGCTTTTCGTCCCTCACGTGCTTCTGCTCGAGCAGTACGTTGTCCTCGTAGAACTTCTTCAGCATGCCCTCCACGATCTTGCCGCGGATGTTCTCGGGCTTTTTCTGCTCGGCCACCTGCTCATCGTAGACCCGCTTCTCCCGTTGCACGACGTCGGGGGGGAGGTCCTCGATCCGAACGGCGAGCGGCTTGGTGGCGGCGATGTGCACCGCCAGCTCCCGGGCGAGCGTCTGGAAGTCCTCCGTGCGGGCGACGAAGTCGGTCTCGCAGTTCAGTTCCACCAGCACGCCGATCGCGCCGTCGTGGTGGATGTAGGACCCGATCACGCCTTCGGACGCCTCCCGAGCCGCGCGCTTGTCGGCCTTCGCCGCGCCGGTCTTTCGCAGCAGGTCGATCGCCTTCTCCAGATCTCCCCCCGTCTGCTCGAGGGCGCGCTTGCAGTCCATCATCCCCGCGCCCGTGCGAGCGCGCAGCTCGGCCACGAGCTTCGCCGGAATGTCTTTCACGGTCGCCATCTCCTCACTCCTCACAAAAAACGCCGCCCTCGCGCCGTGGGGCTAGGAGAGGGCGGCGATTGGTGGTCCAACAGTCCGTGGCGCGGGCGTGCTAGCCTTCGCCCCCGCCACTCTCGGCCGGCGCCGGCGCCTCCTCAGTCTTGAGCCGGGCCGCAATCGCCTCCGGCTTGGGCCGCCGCTTGCGCCGCGCCGGCTTCTTCTTCTTCTCTCCCTCGGCCTCCGCCTCGACGCCGGTCTCGGTGGAGTACGTCACACCCTCACCTTCCTCGGCCGGCTCGCGCAGCGGCATCTGGCGGCGCGCCTCCCCGATCACATCCGAGATCGCCGCGGCGATCAGGGACACGGCGCGGATCGCGTCATCGTTGCCGGGAATCGGCACGGTGATGAGATCCGGATCGGCGTTGGTGTCCACGATCGCGACCACCGGGATGTTCAACTTGTTCGCCTCCGCGACCGCGATGCGCTCCTTCTTCGAGTCCACCACGAACAGGGCGCCCGGCAGGCGGCCCATGTTCTTGATGCCCGAGAGGTATTTCTCGAGCTTCAAGCGCTCGCGCTCGAACAGCAGCTGCTCCTTCTTGGTATGATGCTCGAACTCGCCCTCGCTGATGCCCTGCTCCAGGTCCTTGAGTCGCTTGATCTGCCGCTTGATGGTCTGGAAGTTCGTGAGCGTACCGCCCAGCCAGCGCTCAGTGACGTAGAAGGCGCCGCACCGCTCGGCCTCGGCCTGGATGATATTCTTGAGCTGCTTCTTGGTGCACACGAACACGACCCCCTCGCCCTTCAACACCACACCGCGCAGCAGCTCCTGCGCGGTCTCGATCTGCCGCACTGTCTTCTGGAGGTCGATGATATAGATGCCGGAGCGTTCGGCGAAGATGAACCGGCGCATCTTCGGATTCCACCGACGCGTCTGGTGGCCGAAATGGACGCCCGCTTCCAGCAGGTCCTGCAACTGAGGCTGCGCCATGCACTCCCTCTCTGGGTTCTTTCCGCCGCTGCTCTCGCTTCCGGTGCCGCCCCGGCTGGCGGGGACCCAGGACCGGATCAAGCAGCGTGTGTGATGAACTGCGCTTTCAGCTTTCGGCCGTCAGCCCAGCTGATAGCTGACAGCCGACGGCGCCTTTGCCTCTATCGCTTCGAGAACTGGAACCGCTTCCGCGCGCCCGCGCGCCCCGGCTTCTTGCGCTCGACCGCGCGCGGATCCCGTGTCAACAGCCCCTGCTCCCGCAGCTTCTTGCGGTGCCGTTCGTCCGCGAGGCACAACGCCCGCGCGATCGCGAGCCGCAGGGCGCCCGCCTGCCCCGTCTGGCCGCCGCCCGCGACGATGGCGCGGACGTCGAACGCGCCCAGGGTGTCCGTCGCCGTGAACGGCTGCTGGATGTGGGACACGAGCGAGGCGCGCGGGAAGTAGTCGCCCAACGTCCGGCCGTTGATGTTCCACTTCCCGGACCCGGGCGTCAGGTAGACCCTCGCCACTCCCACCTTGCGGCGACCGACCGCGTGCCAGCGCAGCTCCGGCGTGATCGCGCTGCTCATGAAGCCCGCTCCGCCGCGAGGCTGAGCGGCTCGGGCTGCTGCGCGGCGTGGGGATGCGCCGGGCCCGCATAGACCTTCAGCATCTGCTTCACGTGCTGCCGGGACAGCGTCGTCTTGGGGAGCATGCCCCACACCGCCCGCTCGATGACGCGGTCAGGGTGCTTCGCGAGCAGCGTCTTGAGCGGGGTGAACCGCTCGTGCCCCATGTAGCCAGTGTGCCGGAAGTAGCGCTTCTGCTCGAGCTTCCGGCCTGTGAGCTTCACCTTCTCCGCGTTCACGACGACCACGAAGTCACCGGCGTTCAAGTGGGGCGTGAACGTGGGCTTGTGCTTGCCCCGCAGGACCTGTGCGACGCGACTCGCGAGCCGTCCGAGCGGCTGCCCGGCGGCGTCCACGACGTACCAGCGACGCGTGATGTCCTCTTTCCTGAGCGAAAACGTCTGCATGCTCCACTCGCAAAAAAGACTTGGCGGTGTGACAGCCGCGAAGAATACCAGAGGCGTAAGGCCCTGTCAACCCGAAGCTTCCGGGCTCGCGAGGGTTACGAGCGGCGCCCCCTTTTCGACCGCCTGGCCGACCGCCACGTGCACGGTTGCCACCACTCCACCCTGGGGAGCCCGCAGCTCGTTCTCCATCTTCATCGCCTCCACCACCACGAGTCCCGCCCCGCCCTCCACCCGCTGACCCGGCGCGACCTCAACCCGCACCACGAGACCGGGCATCGGCGCCTTCACGGTGCGCTGCCCCGGTGGACCGGGCCGGTTGGGGGCCAGCGCCTCGATCTGTCGGGCCTGTTCGCTCCGCACCTCGACCTCGACGCGCTCGCCCGCCACGCCGAGCGCCCACCGCCCCACCCCGTCCAGGGCCTCGGCGGCCACGGTCCAGGACTCGCCCGCGAGCAGCAGGTGGTATAGCGGTGTGCCCGGAACCATTGCCAGATGCGCCTCGCGCGCCTCCCCCGCCACAGTCACGCGGCTCCCGTCGAGCTCCACCTCGACGGTTCGGTCTCCGATGCGGACGTAGTACTTCACGACCGCTCCCATTGCGGATTGCGGATTTCGGATTGCGGATTGACACTTCGACGCTCGCCTCGCCCAATCCGCAATCCGCAGTCCCCAATCCGCAATTGATTCTTCACGCCGCCTCCAGCACGACCACCGTCTCCACCTGCGCCGTCTGCGGGAACAGATCGAACGCTCGCACCGCGGCGATCCGGTAGTTGACGCTCAAGCGATGGAGGTCGCGCGCCAGCGTGGCGGGATCGGCGGAGAGGTAGGCGAGGTGCGCCACGGGCTGGTTGGTGAGCCGCAGCGTTACGTTCCAGTGCAGCCCATCGCGCGGCGGGCTCACGACCACGGCGTTCGGCTCGGGGAGGGTCGGGAGCACGTCCTCCACCCTCCCGGCGATGAACCGGATCGGGCGCTCGGAGGCGCGGCCCCGCGCCCACTCGACCGCCGCTTCGTCCACGTCCACGCTCGCGACCTGCGCCCCGCGCCCGGCGAGCTCGACGGCGGCGTCGCCGATGCCGCCGTACAAGTCCCACGCGACCCCGCCCCGCAGGTCGCCCAGCTGCTCGACCGCCCAGCGGCGCGCCAGGAGCGCCATCTCGGGGTGCACCGGCTCGAACGCCGTTGCGGGGAATCCGGTGGCGGGCCCCCCCGCCATCACCCGGGCGGCTCCGTCGACCGGTTGCCACCAGCAGATCACCGGCTCCCCGGCTGGCAGGGCGGCACGCAGCCGCTCGGCATCGAGCCACGGCTCGCCTGCCGACTCGGCAATAATATGGCGCCGTCCCTCGCGGTCGAGCCGCAGCGTGAGCCGGGCGAGCCCGGCGGGCAGTAGGTCGAGCCGCGGCTTGAGATCGCGCCACAACGCCATGAGGCGGAAGTCCGTGATGTGGCAGTCCGCGAGCGAGAAGATCCGACCCGGCTGATCGTACGGATGGAACCCCACTGCCCTCGCCCGCCCGCCACCCCCCTTCACTGTCAGGCTCACCTTCGCCCGATACCGCCACTCCTCCACCGCCTCGACAATCTCGGGGTCGGGGACGTCGAGCTTGCCGATGCGTCGCAACGCGTCGCCCACGATGGCCCGTTTCGCGGCGAGCTGGGCATCGTACGCGAGGTGCTGCAGCTGGCAGCCGCCGCATCGATCGTGCACGTAGTGCGGGCAGGGCGCCGCGACGCGCTCGGCCCCCGCCGCCACGATCTCCGCGAGTTCCGCCTTCGCGAAGTGCTTGTGGAGCCGTACGCCGTCCCGCAACCGGATGCGCTCTCCCGGCGCGGCCCGCGGCACGAACACCGCGCGGCCGTCGGCCAGCCGCCCCACCCCATCGCCGCCGGTCGCGATGCCCGTGATCGTCACGACTTCGCTCACCGGTCGAGCGCCTCCCGGCGCGCGGCCAGGGTCCAGGCGGACTGCCGGTCGGGCGGCCGTACCGTCGGTGGTGGCGATTGCTCCGCCGCGCGCTGCTGCTCGGCGAGCAGCGCCGCGACCACGGCGAGCGGCGCGGTCACCTCGGGTGACGCGCCCGTCGCGAGCAGACGCGGGCCCGCGTGCTCGAGATACGTGATGTCGAAGTCGCCGCGCTGGAAATCGGGGTCCGCCATGACGCGCAGGTGGAAGGCCTGGGACGACGGAATGCCTACGATGACGAGCTCGCGCAGCGCGCGTTGCATCCGTTGCAGCGCCGTCGCCCGGGTGTCGCCCCACACGATGAGCTTGCCGAGCAGCGGGTCGTAGAACAGCGTCACTTCGTTGCCCGCCTCGATCCCCCCATCCCACCGCACGCCGGGGCCGGACGGCGTCACGAGGTAGCGGATCACGCCGGTCGCGGGGAGGAAGCTGTTGAACGGGTCTTCGGCGGTGATGCGGCATTCGAGGGCGTGGCCTCGGGGCTGGAGCGCGCCGGCGTGCACGCGCAGCGGCTGGCCTTGGGCGACGCGTAGCTGCTCGCGCACGATGTCCACACCGTACACTAGCTCGGTCACCGGGTGCTCGACCTGGAGCCGCGTGTTCATCTCGAGGAAGTAGAACTCCCCGCTTGGCGCGAGCAGAAACTCGATCGTGCCGGCACCCAGGTAGCCGACCGAGCCTGCGGCCGCTGTGGCGGCCTCGCTCAGGCGTCGCCGCAGCGCGGGCGTGACCGCCACGGAGGGAGCCTCCTCGATCAGCTTCTGATTGCGGCGCTGGATGCTGCATTCGCGCTCGCCCAGCGCCACCACCCGACCGTAGGTGTCGGCGAGCACTTGGATCTCGATGTGGCGGGGGCGCTCGAGGTACTTTTCGACGTACAGCTCCCCCGCCCCGAACGCCTTCACGGCTTCACTCTGCGCCGTCTGAAAGGCGGACTCGATCTCGCCGTCTTGCTGCACGAGCCGCATCCCCTTCCCACCCCCGCCGGCGGCGGCCTTGAGCAGCACCGGGTAGCCGAGCCGGCTGGCCTCGGCGCGCGCCTGGACGTGGTCCGCTACGGGCCGGGTACTGCCCGGCACGATCGGCACGCCGGCGGCCTGCATGCGGCGCCGCGCCTCGGTCTTGTCACCCATGGCCCGGATGGCGGCGGCGGGGGGGCCGACGAAGCTCAGACCTGCCTGTGCGACGGCCTCCGCGAACGGCGCTCGCTCCGAGAGGAAGCCATACCCAGGATGGATCGCCTGGCACCCGGTCGCCTGTGCGGTGTCGATCAGCTTGCCGCCGTTCAGGTACGACTCGGCGGCCGGCGCAGGACCGATCGGCACGGCGATGTGCGCCGCGCGCACGTGGGGCGACAGCCGGTCCGGCTCGGAGTACACGGCCACCGCCTCGAGCCCTTCCTCGTGGCAGGCGCGGATGATCCGCAGGGCGATCTCACCCCGGTTGGCGACGAGGACGCGTTTGAAAGTCGCCATCGGCTGTCAGCCTTCAGCAGTCAGCATGCTGCCGCACCGGGCTGACAGCCGATAGCAGAAAGCCGACGGCGCCTCACCGACGACAGCTCGGAATCTCACCGCTCAACCGGAACGTCGCGAAGGCCTCGCACAGCGCCGGCGTCGCGCGGGCCGCCCGGCCGTACAGTGCCAAGGCGGGTGGTGCCCAGGTTTCGCGGTGGTCGAGTGCGAGGCGCAGCGCCGCGAAGACAAAATCGCGCGGCGGGACGCGGTCGGCCTTGAGATGAGGCCCGGCGACCCACACGAGGGGCCGAGCGGCCCAGCTGATGCGCTGTCGGGGCTCGGGCGGGCGGTCGAACGCCATGCTCACGCACACGGGGCGTCGCTTCACGAGCTCGGCGATCAACCCGTCGGCGTCGAGCCGGTGACCCAGCTTCAGGTCGGCGGCGACCCGGGCCCGCAGCAACGAATCCGAGCGCCACGCGGCGAGCGGCATGATCAGAAGGTCCGGGCGCAAGCCCCGAGCGAACCGCATGTACCAGGCGGCGTAGGAATCGGCTTGGTTTGCGGTGAGCAGCACGCCCCACGTGGGGCAGGCGCGCAGCAGGTTCTCGCCCAGCTCCTCCAAGACCGGGGGCAGCTTGAGGTCGAGAGGGACCGGCCCCCACTCTTGGGGGCCGACGTTGATCCCCCTCACTTCCCACGCGAGCCGCGACCGCGCGCCCCACGCGCCCACGCGCAGCACTCGGGCGCTGTCCCCATCGGGGGTCGAGCCGGCTGGCGCGAGCAGCTGCCCCGCCCGGCCGAGCGCGTCCTCCGCGGTGTCGAGCAGGGCGCGCAGGGCGACGCTGTCCTCGAGTACACGGTGGGGCCGCCCGTGCGCGTCATCAGCGAGCTCGAGATACAGGCGACCGAGCAGCAGCCAGGCGCCTCCGTCGCTCGAGTCGCGCGCCAGGCGGGCCCGCAGCGCGGGGAGCGAGCTTCCCGCCGCGCTGTCCGGAAGGGGGGGGCCCGCGGCGGCTGGGGGCCCACCGGGTGCCTGCAGCAGCGCCGCCAGCAGTACCGCGCTACAGAGGGATGTTGCCATGCTTCTTGGGCGGATTCTTGTCGCGTTTCGTCTCGAGTGTCGCGAGCGCGTCGATCAGGCGCGGGCGCGTGTCGCGCGGGTCGATGATGTCGTCCAGGTACCCACGGGCCGCGGCCAGGTAGGGATGCGCGAACTTCTCGCGGTACTCGGCCTCGCGCTCCTCGGTCGCTCCCCCCCCTCCCTCCCCCTCTCCTTTGTAGAGGATCTCGACCGCGCCCTTCGGCCCCATCACCGCGATCTCCGCGCTGGGCCAGGCGACGTTGTAGTCTCCCCGGATGTGCTTCGAGCTCATCACGTCGTAAGCGCCGCCGTACGCTTTGCGCGTGATCACCGTTAGCTTGGGCACGGTCGCCTCGCAGTAGGCGTACAGCAGCTTGGCGCCGTGCTTGATGATGCCGCCGTGCTCCTGGGTCACCCCGGGGAGGAACCCGGGGACGTCCTCGAAGGTCACGAGCGGGATATTGAACGCGTCGCAGAACCGAATGAAGCGCGCCCCCTTGAGCGACGCGGCGATGTCGAGCACGCCCGCGAGCACCGCCGGCTGGTTCGCGACCACGCCGACCGTGCGGCCGCCCAGCCGCGCGAACCCGACCAGCAGGTTGCCGGCGTAGTCCCGGTGCACCTCGCAGAACTCGCCCCCATCCACCACGGGTCGGATCACGTCGTGCATGTCGTACGGCTTTGCCGGGGTGTCGGGGACCACGTCGAGCAGCGCGTCGTCGCGGCGATCGGGGGGATCGGCGGACGCGCGCAGCGGCGGGCCGTCCAGGTTGTTCGAGGGGAGGAAGGAGAGCAGCGTCCGGATCGCCGCCAGGCTGTCGCGCTCGGAATCGTGGACGAAGTGCGCGACACCGGAGGTGGCGCCGTGCACCTCGGCGCCGCCCAGACCGTCGAAGTCGACCTCCTCGTGCGTCACGGTCTTCACCACGTTGGGGCCGGTGACGAACATGTACGAGATGCCCCGCACCATGAACACGAAGTCGGTGATCGCGGGACTGTACACCGCGCCGCCGGCGCACGGCCCGAGGATCGCGCTGATCTGCGGCACCACGCCCGACGCGAGCGTGTTGCGCAGGAAGATGTCGGCGTAGCCCCCGAGCGAGACGACACCCTCCTGGATGCGGGCGCCACCCGAGTCGTTGAGCCCGACGATGGGCGCCCCGTTCTGCAGCGCGAGGTCCATCACCTTGCAGATCTTTTCGGCGTGCGCCTCCGACAGCGAGCCGCCGAACACGGTGAAGTCCTGCGCGAAGACGTACACCAGCCGCCCCTCGATCCGCCCGTACCCCGTCACCACGCCGTCCCCGAGATACTTTTCGTCGGCCAGCCCGAAGTCCACCGAGCGATGCGTGACGAAGCGGTCCAGCTCGACGAACGTCCCGGGGTCGAGCAGCGCGTCGAGGCGCTCGCGCGCCGTCAGCTTGCCCTTCTCGTGCTGGGTCTTGATGCGCTCCGCACCGCCGCCGAGCTGGGACTCGGCGCGCCTCTGCTGGAGCAGCTCGAGCTTCTCACGCATAGTCATGAGCAGAGAATCTAGAGGGAACCGACGACAGGTAACAGGACGGCTAATACTAGACGCACAGACGCGCAGCCGTAAACAGGAAGAGGGAGCAGGAATAGCCTGCTCCCTCCACCCCTGTTCACCCCTGCGCGTCTACGCGTCTAGTTTTTGGCCGTCCTGTTTCGCTGCTTCCTGAACCCCGTCGTCTTTGGGCCAGCCGGTCGCTGCCAGCACGATCCGATGATGGATGGGGTCCACTTCCAGCACCTTCAGCTCCGCGGCCTGGCCTTCTTTCACCGCATCGGCCGGGTTCTGCAAATCCGGAATGCCGAGCTGCGACATCGGGACGAAGCCCTCGATGTCGTTCCCCAGATCCACCACGACGCCCTTGTCCATGAGGCGCAGCACACGACCCCGCAGCTCGGTGCCGACCGGGTACGTCTCACCGATCCTGAGCCAGGGGTCCTCCTGCGCCTGCTTCAAGCCGAGCGAGATCCGCTTGTTCTCGGCGTCCACGTTCAGGATCAGGACCTCCACCTCGTCGCCCTTCTTCACGACCTCGGAGGGGTGCTGCACCCGTTTGGTCCACGACATGTCGGAGATGTGGATCAGGCCGTCGATGCCGGGCTCGATCTCCACGAACGCGCCGAACGACGTGAGGTTGCGCACCTTGCCGCGGATGCGGGTGCCGACGGGATACTTCTGCGGGAGCGCCATCCAGGGATCCTCCTCGGTCTGCTTCATGCCGAGGGAGATCTTCTCTTCGGTTTCATCCACCTTGAGGACCACCGCCTCGATGGTCTCCCCGATGGACACGATCTTGGAGGGGTGGCGGACGTTGCGCGTCCAGCTCATCTCCGAGATGTGCACCAGGCCCTCGATGCCGGGCTCGAGCTCGACGAACGCGCCGTAGTTGGTGATCGAGACCACCTTCCCCTGCACGCGGGTCCCGACGGGATACTTCGCGGCCACATCTTTCCACGGATACGGCTGCAGCTGCTTCAGGCCGAGGCTGATGCGCTCGCGCTCCCAGTCGATGTCGAGCACTTTGACCTCGACCTCCTGCCCGATGTGCACGAGCTCGGACGGGTGTGAGACCCGGCCGTAGCTCATATCGGTGATGTGCAGCAGGCCGTCGACGCCCCCGAGGTCGATGAAGGCGCCGAAATCGGTGATGTTCTTCACGATCCCCTTGCGCACCTGGCCGACCTGGAGCTCCTTCATCAGCACGTCGCGCTTGGTCTTGCGCTCCGCCTCGAGCAGCACGCGGCGCGAGACGACGATGTTGCGACGCCGCTTGTTGAGCTTGATAATCTTGAACTCGAAACTCTGGCCGAGCAGCTCGTCGATGTTGGGGACGCGGCGCAGCGCGATCTGGCTGCCGGGGAGGAAGGCGTCCACTCCCATCAAGTCCACCACCACGCCGCCCTTGATCTTCTTCACCAGCGTCCCGCTCACCGCCTCGTCCTTCTCGTGGGCCTCGCGGATGCGTTCCCACACCCGCATGAAGTCGGCCTTCTTCTTCGACAGGACGACCGCGCCCTCTTGATCCTCCAGGTGCTCGAGGAAGACCTCGACCTCGTCCCCTTCCTTGAGCGAGTGCGCGTCCTTGAACTCGTCGATCGGGACGGCGCCCTCGGACTTGAATCCCACGTCCAGGATGACGGCGGTATCCGTCACGCGCAGCACTTTCGACTTGACGATCTCGCCCTCCTCGATGTTCGAGAGTGTCCCCTCGTACATCTCGGTCATCTTGGCGATTTCGTCCGGCGAGTACTCTTCGTGGAGATCGGGACGGACGCGCAGGTGGGAATGAGCGGTCGGCGCAGCCGGACCTTCGGCTTTGGATTCCGGAAGGTCCTGAGTATCTACCAGCATTCGGTACACCGGTTCGGTTGCGAGTTTGGCAGTGACCCCGGACGCGTACCCCGGGGAACGGAAACCGCGAAAGCTAGCGAGGCAGACGCTGGTCCGCCAGCGCCACGACTTGATCCACCTGCTGCGCGAGCGACAACCGCGTCGTGTCGAGCGGGATCGCGTCCGGCGCCGGCTTCAAGGGGGCGACCGGACGGGTTGAATCGGCCCGGTCCCGCGCGTCGAGCGCGTCGCTCTCACGCCGCAGCTCGGCGGCATCGATCGCGTCCCCGCGCTGCGCCAGCCGGCGCCGCGCCCGCTCATCGGGGCTCGCGGTGAGGAACACCTTGAGGGGGGCGTCCGGGAACACCACCGTGCCGATGTCCCGGCCGTCCACCACGACGCCCCGCGGGTGCCCCTCCACGGCCCGACGCTGTTGCGCGTTGACCCACTGACGCACCTCTGGGATCGCCGCGACCTCGGACACCCGCCGCGTGACCCGAGCGGAGCGGATCGCCTCCGCCACGTCCACGCCGGCGACTTCGGGCTTGAACACGTCGCTCACGAGCACGAGCCGAACGGGTAGCTGGTCAGCGAGAGCCACGATCCGTTGAGGGGACCAGAGCGGACCGCCCCCTGCTCCCTGCTCCTCGAGATGATCGAGCGTCGCCAGCGTCACGGCCCGGTACAGCGCGCCCGAGTCGAGATGCGCCCAGCCCAGCCGCCGGGCCACCGCTTGGGCAGTGGACGACTTGCCGGACGCGGCGGGGCCATCGATGGCGATCACGCGCGGGCTCACGTCTGCCCCTTCGCGATGCGCCGTAGGTCGGAAAAGAACCGCGGGTAGCTGATGGCGACCGACGCTCGTTCAGAGAGCCGCACGTCCGCCCCAGGGATCGTCCCCAGCACCGCGAACGCCATGGCGAGGCGGTGGTCGCGCGCCGTCTCGACCCGCCCCTGGGGTGGCCGGGTGCCGCCTCCCCGCACGAACAGGTCGTTGCCGCGAGCCTCAGCCGCCGCGCCTACCGCGCGGAGATTGGCGGCGATCAGCTCCAGCCGGTTGCTCTCCTTCACCCGTAGCTCCCCGACTTCACGGAACACGGTCTCCTCTCCTGCTGCGGCCCGGCTCGCCAGCACCGCCAGGATCGGCACCTCGTCGACCAGGGTGGGTACCTCCGCGGCCGCGATCTCGGCGCCGTGCAGCGCGGCGGGTCGGGCGACGAGGTCGGCCACCGGCTCGCCGCCCTCGTCGCGCAGGTTGACCCGCTCCACGTGCACCCCCATACGCTCGAGCACGACGAGGAACCCCGTGCGAGTCGGGTTCACCCCAACGTTCTCGATGACCAGCTCACCGTCTTCCGCGAGCACCGCGGCGCCGACGAGAAACGCCGCGGATGACACATCGCCCGGGATGGACAGGTGGAGACCCGGAACGGTCTTGGCCGACGGCTGAAGGCTGACGGCGCCGTGGTCGTATCGCAGATCCAGTCCCAAGTGCAGCAGCAACCGCTCCGTGTGATCCCGCGATAGGTACGGCTCCCGCACCGTCACCGGCACCTTCCCCGTCAGTCCCGCGAGCAGCAGCGCGCTTTTCACTTGGGCGCTCGCCACGGGGCTCGTGTAAGTGAGCGCGTGCAACCGCCCGCCGCGGATCGAGAGCGGCAGCGCATCGCCGCGCGCTTCCTTTATCTCCGCGCCCATGGCCCGCAGCGGCTCGGTGACGCGTCGCATGGGGCGGTGCCGCAGCGACGCGTCGCCGGTGAGCGTCGCCGGAAACCGCTGCCCGGCGAGGATGCCGAGGAGCAGTCGTGCGGTGGTGCCCGAGTTCCCGCAGTTCAATCGGGATGCGGGACGCGTGATGCGGGATGCGCGAACCGTCACCGTGCCGGCGGCGCGGATGGGCGAGATGTCGGCGCCGAGTTGGCGGAGCACGCGAGCGGTCGACTTCACGTCTTCCCCGGTGAGCAGGCCCGCCAGCTCGCTCTCGCCGCGGGCGAGCGCGGCGAGCATCAGCGCACGGTGGGAGATACTCTTATCGCCGGGCGGCCGCACCGCGCCGCGCACCTTCACGCGTCCAGTCTCCCGCGCCACTCGGCGCCGCGCCTGAGCCACGCCGCGAGGGCGGCCTCGTCGCCCGCCTCGAGCGCCCGCTCCAGCTCGCCCAGCGGCTCTTCGAGAGAGCGCAGAGCAGGGAGCAGTTCGTCACGGTTCATGAGAAAAATCTCGGTCCAGAGGGCGGGCTCGGAGGCTGCGAGGCGCGTAGCGTCGCGCGCCCCGGGCCCGAAGGTCGCACCCGGCGGCGTCGCCCGAGCGAGATAGTGCGCGAGCAACGACGCCACCGCCTGCGGCAGGTGGCTCGTCAGCGCGAGCTGGCGGTCGTGCTGCGCGGCGTCGATCCGCACCGGGTGGGCCTCCAGCACGCTCTCCCAGAAATGCGCCACTTCGCGGGCGGCGCCGTCGCCGTCCCGGGTCGGGGTGACATACACCACGGCCCCGCGGAACAGGTCGAGGCGGGCGGCCCCGAACCCGTGGCCGTGCGTTCCGGCGAGCGGATGTCCCCCCGCGAAGCGCGGCCCCAAGCCAAGCGCTTCGGCGTGCGCCACGATCGCGCGCTTCACCGAGCCGACGTCGGTGATCACGGCGCCGGCGCCTACGTCTCGTCGCAGCGTCTCGAGCAGATCCCGGTTAGCCGCAGGCGGCGCCGCCAGCACCAGCAGCTCCACCGCGCGTGCCACGTCTGCGGCACGTGGGGGAGCGTCGTCGACGGCGCCCTGCTGTGCCGCCGCGGCGCGCTCGGCGGGCTCGGGGGACCAGCCGAGCACCGTGGCGATGCCGGCCCGCTTCGCCTGCAGCGCGACCGAGCCGCCGATCGCGCCGAGGCCGAGGATGCCGAGCGTGGTGGGGCGCACGGGGGGAAAGTAGCGGCAACCGGGCGGGCCGTAAACGAGAAGGGCGGCTCCTCGAAGCCGCCCCTCGCCAACGCTCACGCCGGTCGAGAATCTCGACCGTTGGTAGTGGCGCTCACGGGACGGCCTGCGGAATCGAGGTACAGGTCTGTTGGAATGGGACGAAGATGACCCCGCACACCTTGAATTCCTTCACGACGGCCGTACCTGAAGTCATCACCAGGCCGAAGGAGAAGATCCCGTCGAGCATCGGATCGAAGATTGGGTTGGCCGTCTGAAGCGGTCCATACACTGTGCCGCCGGCGGTAATGAGTCCTGTGTCGTTTCGATTTTGCAGGAGCTGCGTACCGTTGGCCGCCCCGTAGACGTTGGTGATCAGCACGTCCGTACCCGAGACCGGATCCTCCACGCTGAAGGTGACGGCAAAAGTGATCGCATTATAGGGCGGTGCCGGCAAGTGGCTCGTCAAGTCGAAAGTGAAGATCGTCTCCAGACTCGAAAGAGGGATCCCAGTCGGGCTAACAACCCCCGTCGCCGTGAACGTCAGCGGACTGCCGTCCGCCAGCGCCGTCACTCGCAACGTATTCCCCCCGAGACCCGTGGACCCCCCCAGCACCCACGAAGCGTGCGCACACCCGTCGGTAGCCGTGTTGACGGTCGCGCTGCTCCCCCCGCCCACCGTTCCCCCCCCGGTCATGACGGTGAAGGTCACCGGCTCATTGGCGAGCGGCTGGGGCCCGGTATGATGCGTGTACGTCAAGCACACCTGCGGATCGACCGGAAGCGCGGTATTAGTGGGGCCGATCTGGTTATCGGTGGTAATCACCTTCGTCATCGTCGCCGACCGCAGCCAACCGAAGCGGCTGAAGCCGTCGGTGCTGCCGCCAGCTCCCAGATCGACCGCATGCAAGACGCGCGGCGCCACCAGACGCGTGACTCCCCAGACGAGCGCGTGCCAGGCGGCGCTCGGCAGGTCCCGCAGCTGGCCAGACTTGACGACGCCGAGCACCGACGGCGGTGGGGTGCGCGCAAACGTGCCGCAGGTCAAGAACGGCGTCGGCACATCCTCCAGCGTGACGATGGGCCCCGTGGGTGTGCCTTCGACCTCCTCCCGCCGGTTCAGCCCGTACGGCGGCGCGTCCGGACTCCCCACGTCCCCCGGGATCTCGAAGCACACACCGGCGATCACGTTCACCCGGAACGGCAGGTCCACGCCGTCGACGCCCAGCCCGTGGAGGTCGGGGTCGGTCCGGAAGCGATAGCAGCCTTCGAGCTCGGAGTTGGCGCTCCGCAGGCAGCTCGTGGACGAGGTCGCGTCGTTCACCGGGATCCGGTCAATGATCACGACGACCTGATCGATCCCCAGCGGCAGCCACCCGTCGAAGAACCGTGCTCCCGCGAACCCGGTGTTGGTCGTCACGTCAAGGAAGGGGGTCGTGATGCGACTCGGCACCACCTGCTCGACGTGATCGGCGTTTGTCGCCCCGAACGCCCCGTCTTCGATACGCACCTTGATCGGTAGGGTGCGACCGTCTTGGAACAGAAACACTTCACCAGTCTTCGCGTTCTTCATCCCACCAAGCACCGGATCCACGTCGAGGACGCCGAGCGCCGTCCCTCGCGGGGCGCCGCGCACCGTGATTCGATAAAACGTGGTCGCATCGAGCAGCACCGGAGACTTCGTGTCCCAGTTGAGGTGATACTGCTCTCCATCCAGTGGCATCGTCGCGGGCCCGAATACGAGCACAGGATTCCCGGAGCCATCAGTGGCGCAGTCGACCGATCCTAGCCCCGGGTTGCCGGTGAGCACGCATACCTCGACGGTGGGTGAGAGGTTGGGGTTGAACTTCCCAGGATCGAAGTTCGGGTCGTTGGTGGGATCAGGCACCAAGGGGGGCAAGAAGAAGAAGTCTGGATTTCCGCTGTGCGCACCGTCCACGATCAGCGCCGCCAGCGCCCCGTGGGCGGGGGGCTGCAAGAGTCGTTGGTCTCGACATCCGATAGCGATTACGGCGGCGGCAAGAGCGGCGAAGGTCAGGCGCTTCATACGCAGGCTCCCGTGGGAGGACGCACGGCGCCGAATACAAGCAAAATGCGCACCAAGAGGACCCAGCGCGCTCGTGCATCGTCTCCCTATTGCTCAGCCTCGCGCCGCGACGAGGGTGTTTCGGAGACGCAACACCAGGGCCGCCCCAATCACTCCCCGCCGGCAGAGCCCGGCTTCAGAATGAGGCAAGTTTCAAATTTCAAAATGAGGCAAGTTTTAAATGAGGAAGATCCGAACCAAACCGAGGGGCAGCCGCAGAAATCGCGCTACCGCGCTCCGATCAGCGCCTTAAAGCGAGGGTCGTCCTGCAGCCCGCGCCACCACCAATGCACGTTCTTCCGGAAGCCGTCACGGTGCTTGGGGTTGGCCACGAGATACTGGGAGAGCAGTCGCAGCGCCTCGTCCTTGTCGCCGAGCGAGAGGCGCGCGGCCGCTACGTAGCCGAGCAGCTCCCGTTGGGGGTCGAGGTCAGGGTCCCCGGTCGAGCGATTCAGCACGCGCCGCGCGCTGTCGGCGAGTCCGGCGCGCCCGAGGACGAACCCCACCCACATCTGTTGGTACAGCCGCCTGAGCGGGCGGTCGCGCTCGGGCGTGAGCCGCACCACCGAATCGGCCAGCTGCCAAGCCAGCTTGACGTCGGGGTCCGCCGCCTTCGTGTTCATCAGCATGAGCTGGCATTGGACGAACAACGGATTGGTAGAAAAGCGGCGGCGCCCCTTGTCACACCAGTCGGTGGCGGGCAGGAACAGCTCGAGGTCGTACGACGTCACGAACAGACGCCACAGGATCGCGTCCGCGGCCGCGAGATAGACGTCTCCCTGGTACGCGCTCAGCGCGGCGCGGTTCGCCTCGGGGAGATCGCGCGTCTGGTAGTAGAGGACCGAGAGGACGTTCCACGCCCCGACCTGCTGCGGGTTCAGGCGGGTCGCTTCTTCCAAATCTGCCCGGGCTGCGGCGAGGAGCCGGTCGGCGGCTGCCGCGTCAGGCTCGAGTCCCTTGGAGAACCGGAAATATCGGATGGTGCCACGTATTTCGAGCGCATCGGGGTTGTGCGGTTCCTTCTGAATCGCCCGATCGGCGTGCCCAAGGCTGAGCCGGAGCCACGTCTCAATCTGGCGTGGCTCGCGCTCGAGCCTGGCCCGCTGGTACGCTACGCGGGCCCGCTGCACGATCGGCGCCAGCCACGCCCGGTCGGCGTTTTCGGCTAGGCCCAGAAGCGAGTCCGCCTGGGTGTAGCGCGCGGCCGCTGCGGCGGCGTTTCCCGAGCCAAGCTCAGCCGCGTCCTTTTGAGCCCGCTCCGCCTGCTGCACCAGTGCCCACGCCTCCGGGCTGCGTGTGCCCGCCTCCTCCTCGCGCAGCCGGACTTCTTCACGGAGGCGCTGGCGCAAGAAGTCGGCAACGTCCCCCGCCAGGCTGTCGCGGATCGAGAGCAGGTTGCCCTTCGGGACCTCGAAGCTCCCCCGCCGGAAGTCCGCACCGCTCGATCCTTCGATCAGTCGCACCGACACCCGGTAGCGGCCCCTGGACTCGTCGATGGCGCCGCGAACCAGTGTGCCGGCGCTCAACGCGCGCGCAACACTGTCCGGAGGGATCTCGGTACCGCGGTACCGAGCAACACCGTTCTTCGAGACGACGTCGAGCCCGGCCCGCTTCAAGTCGGCAATCAGCGTTTCGGTCAACCCATCGGCGAGGTAAGCGAGATCGTGCTTGGGGCTCAGGTCTTCGAGGTACAACACCGCCACGTGCCGTGGATCGAGCCCGCCGCCGGGGGCGCCGCCGGTGCGGGCCCGGCCCCGGCCCAACACTCCCCATCCCGCGAGTGCCACGACCACTGCCACGCCGGCGAGCACCACACCGCGCGGCAGCCCAACCCAGCGCGGCGCCGCGGTGGCTCGCGTAATGCGTCGCGCGCCGACCGGCGCGCCCGGCGCCGCCAGCGCCTCCGCGAACAGCGCCGTGGTGGCAAAACGGTCCGCTGGCACCTTGGCGAGCGCCCGCAAGATCGCCTGCTCCACCGTCTCGGGAATCGTGGCGCGCACGATCGACGGGGGCGACACCGAGTCGAGCGAGTGTCGGGCCATGACCGCCTGCGCCGTGGTCCCGGTGAACGGGGGCATCCCGACGAGCATTTCGTACGTTACGCACGCCAGGCTGTACTCGTCGCTTCGGCCGTCGATGTCCGGGTTTCCCGTCGCCTGCTCCGGGCTCATGTAGACCGGCGTCCCGATTACGGTGCCCGTCTTGGTGAGCTGCTGTCCTTCACCTGCCGCGCTGATGGCGCGCGCGATGCCGAAATCCGCGACGACCGCGCTGCCCCCTGACAGCATGATGTTTTCGGGCTTGATGTCGCGGTGCACCACGCCATGGCTGTGCGCGTACGCCAGCGCGCTCGCCACGTCAGCCGTGATCTTCACCGTGTCTTCGAGCGACAGCTGCTTCTCGCGCTCCAGGCGGTCCCGCAGCGACTCGCCCTCGACGTACGGCATGACGTAGAACAGGAGCCCGTCCGCCCGGCCGGAGTCGTACAGGGGCAGGATATGGGGATGTTGCAGGCGGGCGGCGATCTCGATCTCGCGCAGGAACCGATCGGCGCCGAGCGCCGCCGCCAGCTCCTGATGCAGCACCTTGATCGCGACCGGGCGGTGGTGCTTCACGTCCTCGGCGAGGAATACGGTCGCCATGCCGCCCTGGCCCAGCTCGCGCTCCACGGCGTACCGGCCGGCGAGAGCGGCCCGTAGCGTCGCCAGGAGGTCGGGGAGTTCGGGGAGGTCGGACACGAGAGCGCCGCGCGATGGCGAGGTCGGCGCCTAGCATACCGTGCGGGGCGGAGCGCCGCCAGGCGACCTCGCCGGCGCACGCTCTTGTCTCGCGCGCCCAAAGCCCTACTAATAGAGGGCCGCATGACCTCATCGCCACCGGTCTCACCCACTCCGGCACCGCCGCAGCGTCGCCGCCGGACACCCAGCATCACGGGGGTGTTCACCGAGGAAGCTAGCGGTGAACTGTGGGCCCGTAGACGACGCGGGCGGCTCCGCGCGGAACCGCCCGAGAAGGAGGGGAGAGAGAGATCGGCGCCTAGCCGGCCCGACGGCGCCGCCGGTGCGTCACGGGCATGGGCCCCGGCTAGTCAGTGTAATCGGGACGCTGAAAGTGTGCAGGAGCGAGCCGGTTTGCTTCAAGTCAAACTCGGCCGTGGCGCTGCCACACAGCAATCCCGGCGGTGAGCTCGACGCGACAAAGTTGAAGCTGACTCGGCACGTCGCCGTGGCGCACGTGAACGGGTCGCCGCTGATTCCTGCCGGCTGACGCACTGCGCCTTGGAGAATCGATCCCTCCACCACGAGTCCCGACACTGCCCCGCCCGTTCCATTGCCCACGGTTACCGTGGCCGTGCCCTCCAAACCACCGATGTCCAGCGATGTCCCCGCCACGCTTGCGCTGATGATGCCGACTGGGATCCCCGTCGCCGTGAACGTCTGGGTTCGCTGAGTCGCAAATGTCACCGAGGCCATCACGGTGTTAGTCCCCGCGACCGCACCGAGCTGCCAGGGGACCGCCGAGCATCCCGTTGCGTCGGTTGGGACTGTGGCAATGTCGACCGTGGTTTCACCGAGAATGAAGTGTCCGCCACCACCGGTGATCGTAAACGTCACGGTCGCACCGAACACTGGCGTTGTGTGGGGGTGGGTGGTCACCAGGCACACCTTTGGATTAACCGGGAGGATCGATCCCACCGGCGCAGTCTGCCCGTTCCCAGCGCTCATCGAAAACCTCTCGGGGATCACAAAGCCGAAGTGACTGAAGGACCCTGTCAAGCCCCCGAGTCCCTCGTCAATCACCAGGCCGGCCGCGTGCAGCGGTTGTGGCTCGAAGAATCCTCGAATCAGCCGCCAGCCTGCACCCGCCAGATCGAACCAGTTACGCTCGGACCTCCGGCGTGTGATAGTCGGAGGAGGAGGGACGCTGGGGTAGCCCGGGCAAACGATAAGGGTGTTTCCCGCCTCCACGAGCTCGACGACTCCCGGTACGCCTGGCTCGGACTTCACGAGGAACGGGTCCTTGGCGACGGCGTCGGGGCTCGCCGGATCCAAGGCCAGGCATATCTCGACCCTCGCCAAGTGGCCAGCGTTGAGGGGAATGTTCGGGGTGATGCTGATGTCGTAGCAGTCGTCGAGCTGCCGGAGGTCGGTGATGTGGCAGACTGTGGTCTTTCCGTCCGTCACGACTTTCTGCAGGACGAGCTCGACATTCTGGCTGAATGAGCCGGCATCGAAATGCACGGCCGCGCGGAGCGACGGCGCGATCACGTCCTGCGCCGCCGCGCCCACGGTTGCCTCGACGCAGTCCGTGGCGCCGGCACACAGGACTTGTTGCTCGATCCGGAACTTGATGGGCAGCGTGCGCCCGTCCACAAGCCCGATGAGCTCGCCGGTCTGCACACTCTTCAACTGACTGCCATTGCTCACCGGCTGCACGTCGGCGAAGCCGAGCTCGTGCCCCGCGGCGAACACAATGATCCGGTAGACGGCACCGACGACGAGCGTCATCAGATCGGTGTTCCAGTTGACCACGTATTGTTGGCCCGCGAGGTCGAGCTGGACTGCACCGGGGTTGAACGTGGTGTTGGGAACGCAGAGGTTGTTGGACCCGAGTTGGCAGATGCTCACGACGGACGTCAGGTTCGGGTTGAACACACCGGATGTCGTCGGAGCCTTTACCATCGGCGGGAGGAAAAAGAAGTGCCCGTTGCTCGGTACGCAGGTCCCGGTCGGGACCGTGCAGTTCGCCGCGTTGGCGCCATCCGAGATGTCGGCGGACGGTTTCAGGCTGGGACCCGTGGCCGGTCGGTCGCTCGTACATGCGAACGCGACTACAACCGCACTGGCGGCAAGCAGCAGAGGGTGCCTCATGCGAACCTCCTAGACGGAGCGACCGCTTCAGAAAGGGTCAGCAACTGCACCTACGTGGGCGCAAGAACCAAGCCACCCCTGTCCCGCACCGACTGAGTCACGTCCGAGCCAAACTGTCGCGGTTTCGTTACAAGGGCGCGCTCCAACTGGGTTCAGGGCTTCGTCCCCATCAAGTCCCGGAACCCCGGATCCTGGCGCAAATCACGCCACCACCAGAAGACGTCTCCTCCGCGCTTGAACGTATGCGACGGATTGGCGGCGATGTATTGCTTCAACAGCGCGAGCGCCGTGTCGCGATCGCCGAGCAGCGTCCGCGCGAACGCCTCGATCGACAGGATCTCTTGCTGCGGGTCCGCTTCCCGATCGGCGCGCGCCGCCACGAGGACGTGCCGCGCACTGTCCCCCAGCCCGGCCCGCGCGAGGATCGCGCCCACCAGCATTTGTCCGCTGTGATGCTCGTAGGCCCGCCGCGGCGCGGGAACGATGGAATCGAGGTGCGCGAGCAGGCGCCACCCTTCGTTCACGTCCGGGCGGGCGTTGTCAGTGGTGAGCAGCAGCAGCCGGCAGTCGGTAAAGCGATAGTCGCGGGGAAAGCGGCGCACCCCTTCGGCGCACCACCGCTCGGCCTGGGTGAACTGCTCCAGATCGTAGGAGCCGAGAAACAGCCGCGACAGAATCTCGGCGGCGGTGCCCAAGTACGCGTCCTGTTCGTACGCCTTGCGTGCCGCGAGCAGCGCAGCTGGGCGGTCCCCAACCTGGTAATAGAGATGGCTCAACGTGCTATAGGCGCTCGCCAGAGTCGGATCGGTCTCCGTTGCCTGTTCGAGATCCCGGCGCGCAGCGGCGAGGGCCTGGGCCGCTTTCGTAGGCTCCGGAGTAAGCTGCTGCAGCCAGCCAAAGTAGCGCGCGGTCCCACGGAGTTCGAGCGCTCGGGGGTCCTGGGGCGCGCGCTCCAGGGCCTGGTCGGCGTAGCCAAGCGCGCCCTCGACCCACTGGGCGATCTCGCGCCGGTCGCGGGTGAGCCGCGAGCGGCGGTAGGCGACCTGGCCGCGTAGCGTCAGCGGGTCGGCCCAGTTGGCATCTGCCGCACTCGCCCCCGCCCCGAAGGAATCGGCACGCTGAAACATCGCGAGCGCGGGACCTTGGCTGTCGGGGAGCAGCGCCTCCGCATCCTTGCGAGCTTTTTCGGCGCGCTCGAGCAGCGACCATGCAGCCACGTTGCTCGTGCCGAGCCGCTGCTCCCGCAGCCGGACTTCCTCGCCCAGGCGCTCGCGCAAGAATTCGGCCACCCGCTGGGCCAGACTGTCTCGGATCAGCAAGAGATCTCCGGTCGCCTGCTCGAAGGTGCCGCGCTTGAAATCCGCGCCGCTCGCGCCGTCCACCAGGCGCACGCTCACCCGCAGCTTGTCGCCCGCATCCTCGAGACTGCCCTGGACGAGGGTTCCCGCGCCGAGCGCGCGGCCTATGCTGTCGGGAGGGACAGCCGTGGTGCGGTAGCGACCGACACCGTTGCGCGACACCACAGTCAGTGGCTGGACCCGCGCCAGATCGCTGATCAGGGTTTCGGTGATGCCATCCGCCAGATAGCCGAGCGACTTGTCATGGCTCAGATCTTCGAAGTACAGCACGGCGATGTGTCGGGGATCGAGACCGTCGCCTCCAGCCGCCGCGCGGCCGCCGCGCCGCAGGGAGCGGGCTTCGAAGAGCGCCACGATGACCACAGCACCGGCCAGCCCGATCGCCGCCAGGGGAGGCAGACCCAGCCAGCGGCGCGACGGCGCGGTCGGCCGCGTCACGCGGCGCATCGATCCCGTCACCGGCGATGGCCGCTGTAGCGCCTCGGCGAACAGCGCGGTGGTCGGGAAGCGGTCGGCCGGAGTCTTGGCCAGCGCCCGCAGGATCGCGTCCTCCATGCCGTCGGGAATCGTCGCCCGTACGATCGTCGGCGGCGACACCGCATCGAGCGAGTGGCGCGCCATGATCGCCTGCGCCGTGGGCCCGGTGAACGGCGGCTCCCCCACCAGCATTTCGTACGTCACGCACGCCAGGCTGTACTGGTCGCTCCGCCCGTCGATCTCGTCTCTCCCGGTCGCTTGCTCCGGGCTCATGTAGGCCGGAGTCCCGATCGCCGTGCCGGTCTGGGTGATATGCTGGGCGTCCGCGGCGCTGATCGCGCGCGCGATCCCGAAGTCCGCGACGACCGCGACGCCCCCTTCGAGCAGGATGTTTTCAGGCTTGATGTCGCGGTGCACGACGCCGTGGCCATGCGCATACGCGAGGGCGCTCGCGACCTCGGCGATGATCTTCACCGTATCCTCGAGCGAGAGCTGTTTCTCGCGCTCGAGGCGGTCTCGCAGCGACTCGCCCTCGACATACGGCATGACGTAGAACAGCAGGCCGTTCGCCCGGCCGGAGTCGTAGAGGGCGAGGATGTGAGGATGCTGCAGGCGGGCGGCGATCTCGATCTCGCGCAGGAACCGATCGGCGCCGAGCGCGGCCGCCAGCTCCCGATGCAGCACCTTGATCGCGACCGGCCGGTGGTGCTTCACGTCTTCCGCGAGGAACACCGTGGCCATGCCGCCTCGGCCAAGCTCGCGCTCCACGGCGTAGCGCCCGGCGAGGGCGCCCCGCAAAGTCGGAAGGAGGTCTGGGAGGTCGGACACGAGAGCGCCGCACGATGGCGAGGTCGGCGCCTAGCATAGCGTGCGGGGCGGAGCGCCGCCAGGCGACCTCGCCGGCGCACGCTCTTGTCTCGCGCGCCCAAAGCCCTACTAATAGAGGGCCGCATGACCTCATCGCCACCGGTCTCACCCACTCCGGCACCGCCGCAGCGTCGCCGCCGGACACCCAGCATCACGGGGGTGTTCACCGCCGCCTTCGTCGCGATCGCCATCGCCTTGGTCGCGGACCGGTTCGCCACCTGGCAGAGCGCGCGCCGCACCCAGGCGGATATGCTCGATCTCACTTACCGCTTGGAACAGCTCGAGCGCCTGCATCCGTCGCTCGGTCTCGAGGCTCAGACCGAGACGGTGCGCGAGCTCGCCGCCGACGTGGGTGACAACGCCATCCAGCTGGCGATCGAGACGAGCCTCATTGCCGCGATCATCCTGGTCGCGCTCGCGGTGGGCCTGTGGCAGACCCGGCGCCGGCTCGCGGTGCCGTTCGCGTACGTGCTGACCGCGCTACAGCGCGTGGCCGCCGGCGAGTACGCCGAGCGGCTGGACGAAGAGCAACCCGAGGAGTTCGGGATGATCGCGCGCGGCGTGAACCGCATGGCAGGTGCCCTCGCGTGGCGCGAGCGTGTACAGGAGGGCATGGCCCGGCTGCTGACGGTGCTCAATTCGCCCCCGGGGGGAGGGGAACGGGGCGCCGACGCAGGGGGCTTCGGCCCGACGCTCGAGGTGCTCGCGGCGGTCACCGGCGCCCCCGCCCTCGCGCTGTACCAGCCACACTACGACACCAACGAATGGGCGGCGACCGCGGTGCGTCGCGCCACCGCCCACCCGCTGTCGCGCGACGTGGTGCGCCAGCTCGTGGGTGAAGCGGGCAATGTGATTCACCACGCCGGCGCCGCGGCCGACCCGGTTCGCCAGCAGCTCGCGATCACCAGCGCGACTACCATCGCGGACGCCAGCGGCGGTCTCGCCCTCGTCCCGCTCCGCTCGCGCGGCCGGTTGGTGGGGCTGCTGGTCGTGCTGCTCGCCACCGACCTCCCGGCTGACGCGCGTACGGCGCTCGAGCAGGCGGCGCCCAACCTCGCGATCGCGTGCGAGCGCGAAACGGCCCACCAGCACACCCGCCGGCTCGCCATCGAGGTGCGGCATGCGGCGCAGCGCCTCGAATCGCAGAACGTGGCCCTCACGACGCTGAACGACAAGCTCGAGGAGCAGCACCGCGAGCTGTCGCGGCTGAACCTCGAGCTCGACCAGGCGGGCAAGCTCAAGGACCAGTTCCTCGCGAACGTTTCGCACGAGCTCCGGACCCCGCTCAACAGCGTGATCGGGTTCAGCGACCTGTTGCTGACGGGCCAGGTCGACGGCGCTGCCCTGAGTGAGACCCAGCGGGACTATCTTGACACCATCTCGCGCAACGGCCGTCACTTGCTGCAACTCATCAACGAGCTGCTCGACCTCTCCAAGATCGCGGCCGGCCGGATGGAGCTGCATCGCGAGCCCGTCGCGCTCGAGACCCTGCTGCGCGAGGCTGCGGCCAGCGTGCACGCGCAGCTCGAGGCGCGCCGTCACACGCTGTCGATCGAACCGCCCGGCGACGCCGTGCGGGTGACGGCGGACCGCGGGCGGGTGCTGCAGGTGCTGCTCAACCTGCTCTCCAACGCGATCAAGTTCACGGCCGACGCGGGCCGCATCACGCTCGCCGCCCGGCTCGAGGACGGCGGCCGGTACGTGCGCGTGGCAGTGAGCGATACGGGGATCGGCATTGCACCAGACGACACGGCGAAGCTGTTCCAGGAGTTCGTGCAGCTCGACGCGAGCGCGAGCCGCCGCTACGAGGGCACTGGACTCGGGCTCGCTCTCTCCAAGCGCCTGGTCGAGCTGCACGGCGGCGCCATCGGGGTAGAGAGCCAGCTCGGAAAAGGGAGCACCTTCTGGTTCACGCTGCCGCGGGCCGAGCCGGGAGGCGCGTGATGGCGACGATCGTGGTGGTGGAGGACCAGCCCGACAACCTCAAGCTGTTCACGGCGCTGCTGACGCTGAAAGGGCACCGCGTGATCGGGTTGCCGTCGGGGGAGCCGCTGGTGGCGACGCTGCTCGCGGAGCGGCCCGCCCCCGCGCTCGTGCTGCTTGACATCCAGCTGCCAGGGCGGGACGGCTTTGGTGTGCTCGCGGACGTGCAAAAGATCGAGGGCGACCGGCCTTGGAAGGTGGTCGCCCTGACGGCGCACGCGATGCCGGGAGATCGCGACAAGGCCCTGGCGGCGGGATTCGACGGCTACATCACCAAGCCCATCGATGTCCGCAACTTCCCCGATGAGGTGGCGCGGTACCTCGGCTAGCGCACTTGCTTCAGATTGATCGAGCCGTTGACCGTCGTGAGGTGCACCTTGCGCCCGCCCTCGCCCAGCGTGCCCTTCAGATGCTTGCTGATCTTGCCTGAGACTTCGAGCGGATAGTCCGTCTCGATCGAGCCGTTGACCGTGCTCGCTTCCACGGTGGCATCGAGCCGGGCGGGCAATTCCGCGGTGGCGCTGCCGTTCACCGTGAAGAGCGAGACCTCGCCCGTGTCGCCGAACGCGCTCATGCGCGCTCGCACGTCGCCGTTCACCGAGACCGCGCGCACCGGGCCTTGCGATGTCGCCACGTCCACCGCTCCGTTCACGGTCGACGCCACCAGCGGCGCGGTGGCGCCGCTCACGTGCACGTCTCCGCTCAGCGTCGTAGCGCCGAGCCGCACGCGTTTGGGCAACCGCACCGTGAAGTCGACCATGACGTCGCCGCGCCGCAGCGACATCTGCTTGAACTGATCACCTGGCCCGCAGTGCGACCCGCCGCCCGGCCGCCCCGTGTGCGGCCAGACCGCACACACGGCCACGCCGTCCCCGAACGGCACCGCTTCGAGGCGCACCGTGTGCGGATCGGAGCGACCGTAGGATTTCACTGCCGTGATTTCGACGGAATCGCCCGCGGCAGGCTCGACCCGGACCGAGCCGTTCGCGTTGCGGATCCAGAGCCACTGCTTGGGCGCGAGCTTGGCACGATAAGTCCACGTCTCGGCCGCGTGGCGGGGACCAGAGTTCAAGTCGGGATCGAAGTTGGCCCCCAGATCTCTCAGATTCCTGAGGCCCTTCAGCTCGCTCAAGGCGACGGGCAGGTTGTCGAGCACGCCCTGCCGTGCTCGGAAGAAGACATACCGCACGCACAGGCCGATCGCGATGACACCGAAGAACAACACCGCGCCGCGGATGATCTCGCGCCGCCACGTGTGCCAGAACGCATTCATGCGGGACACCCCCTCGAAGCCCGTCACCATACTGGCTTGTCGTACGGGAATTTGCGAGGTGTGGTTTCGGGAAAGCCAGGGCGGCTGGAAAAACAACCCGGGGGGCTGAGGCCCCCGGGGTCAGATCAGAGCACCGCTCGATACGTCGACGCGGCTTGCGAACAGCGCGTGGTGGGGCGGTCCAGGAGCAGCCGACGGGCAGTCTCGGTCCTGGCCGGGCCGTCACCCCGGGCCTCGACTGTAATGGGATCCAGTACGCCGCCGTACCAGATGGTGTCGAGCGAATTGGTGACGTGGCTTCCGAGTGCGGGAGCCGCCTCGACAGTGCGAGCGGCGCCGACCGAAGAGACCGCCACTTGGGCGGCGTACCCAGAGCCGACGGTGAACAGCATGCCAAGCAACATCGCGTATGCCTTCATGTCGAACCTCCTCGACGGCCGCTTCCCACGTGAGTGCGGGGCCCCAGCCGTGGTCTTCACGGGACCCCCCGGCACCTTCTGACTGTGTAAGACGCGGGAAGCTGTGGAATGGTTGCAACAGGCGCGTCCGAGAAGTGTCAGGTTCACAACCCGCCGGCGACCGCTTAAACCGCGATCACACAACCGGAACAGGTGTGACCGATGACCAGATTGACGACAGCGTAGGCCCGGCAAACGCAAACGGCCGCCGAGTGCACTGCCCGGCGGCCGTTTGTAGTTGCTGTGCCACTAGAGCGCGGGATCGTAGGACTCGCGCCAGTCGATGTCGAAGTTGTCTCGGCAGCGGTTGCACTTCATCGCGGCAGGTCGTCCCTCGAGCGGCTGGCGCTCGCGGCAGCTGGGGCACACGGCGTAGCGATCGCCCCAGCTCGGGGGGACCCGCACGGCATCGTCGGGCCGCGGCACGACGGTCCAGCGGCGCGGCGGGGTCTCGACGATCTGCAGGAAGGCCGATGGCACCTGGAGCGGCTGTCCGCGCACCTCGAGCACCGCTTGCAGCGGGCCAACTTGCCGGATCCGATACCAGGCGCCGCGGCGCAGCCGGATGTTTAGGTTGGCCTGCAAGCGAGCCCACTGCATCCCAGCCATGGCGCTCCCCTCGGTCGAGCGGACGACCTATCCCAGGTGATCGCAGGTAACGGGTGGCGCGCCCGAACTGCAGGTGGTGTAACGGTCCGAGGCACAAACATATGTCGGCTGACCGCATCCGCCGTGCGCTGGGTCACACGCAGCGGAGTCTCGGGGGGAGTCCGGCAGAGCGGTCAAGCTGTTGCGGGCGTGTCAGCTACGAGGGGGCTCGATCGGTGAGTCTGAGCGGGCCATCCAGCGCTTGCGTCGCTCCGCCAGCCCGCGTGCGATCCCGACGAGCCACGCCAGCGGACTGGCTGCGCTCGCCTTGAATTCCCTGGCCGAGCGCCAGGCTTGGTCAAACGTCTGGACCACCACTTGCTCGGCCGCCCCGGGATCGATCAGCATGGCGTACACTCGCGCGTACACGGACAAGCGGTGGCGCTCGGCCAATTCTTGGCCAGCACCACGGTCACCCGCAGCCATCCGTTCTACGAGGCAAGCATCCGGCGTGAGCGGCTGGGTCATCAAGGTCAGTCTCGCAAGAGTTTCCGCACGGCCAGTTTCGGCGCTACGTCACTCCAACTGCGCGGACTGCACACTGAAGAGCGTGGTCGCTTCGTTTGGGTAACGGGTTCGGTTTGGAACGAGCTAGCAGCTTCGGGGGAATGACGGGGAGGCAGGAAGCAAGTCGCGCGGAGTAGTCCGGCGAGGGGTCAAGTCGGCGGTCGGGCCGGTGGTCACGCCGGTCTGCGCCGTCGCTCCATTGGTGCGCGCCGCACGAGACTGGAGCGCCGCGTTACGAGCGAGCGGCGCTCCATGCCGCTGCGACGCTCGGTCGGCACTGCCACGGCCTGGTGTCGGCGGTCGCGCATGATGCGACGCCCCGCGCTCAGCCGTCGGTCGGATCCGCGCCTGCGTGGGCTCACTTGCCTGCTCCTTCCCTGATCGTGCCAGCAAGTGCCTGCAAACCCTGTGCAGCCGAAACGGCGAGGCGACGCGCCGGTTCGGGCGGCTGGAATGTGGAGCACCGCTGCAACACTTCGGAGTGGGCTCTTCTTTACTGAGGGATGGACAAGCCTAGGGCCCCGGCGATCGGCCCGGGGCCCTGGCGAACTTTGCGACCATCACCGTTGCGACCATCACCCTTACGGGGTGTTCCCGAAGTTATTCCAAGAGGCGCCTTGGCCCCCGGCAAGGGGGTACGGGCCAAACCCGGGACCGAACGTGCATGTGGGCCCCCTCGTGGGGAACACCTGAGCGGGCGACGCCCCTCCGGGCCCCGTGCCTTGGCAGACCGTGAAGCTGCCATCCGGCAAGCCCGAGAAGACGTAGCTTCCGTCGGGCCCGGTTTGCACCGTCGCGCTGAACGCGGCGCCCGTTGCACCGACCATGCCGCTCAGCTCGACAGACCAACCCGAGATGCCGACCCCTGTGCTGGCGCTGTACACCCTACCATCGACCGAATTCGTCGGGGATGGCGCCGTCACCGTTACTGACTGCGACGTGGTGCCCGTCGCGCCCTGGTTGTCCGTCACCGTGAGCTGCACGGTGTACGTCCCCGCCGCGCCGTAGGCGTGGCTCACGCTCTGCGTGGTCGCCGTGCCCGCGTCGCCGAAGGCCCAACTCCAGCTAGCCACCAGGCCGTCCAGATCACTACTCGCATCCGTGAAGCCGCAGCTGAGACCGTTGCAGCTCGCCGAGAACGACGCCGTGGGCGGCTGGTTCGGGGGCGGCTGCGCTGATGGCGGGCATGGTACAACTTGCTTGGCCCAGCCCAGATGCTTGCCGTTGTTAGCGTGCGTCTGGTGCTGTGCATGCCAGTCGGACCCGCATTGCTGGGCGTCATGCCCCCCTTGGGACACACCCGCCACGAACGGCGCGGCGACCAGGGCGCAAAGTACCATAAGGACACGCATTGCACTCTCCTATGAGTGTTGGGTACAGACCTGAGGAGGGGGCGCTGCGGCCTCAGCGGAACGGCACCTAAGTTCGCGCTACGCGGCCCGCAGGGCTGTGCCGCACGTCACGCTGTGATGTAACCTCAAGGGCGCCTGGCGCTTACAAGAAGGCAGCCTAGGACGCCGGCCCCTTCGCTGGTGGCGTCACTGTAGGGGGGAAAACGAGTGCCGAGGGCAGGACTCGAACCTGCACGGGGGTTGCCCCCCAAGGGATTTTAAGTCCCTTGCGTCTACCGATTTCGCCACCCCGGCGCTCGCTCAGCTCTTCGGCGGGGCTACGCGCTCCACGTCGCGCTGCTTGGCGAGGAGTCGCTCCGCGAAGTCCAGGCGCTCTTCCACTTCGGCCAACCTGGTGTGGGTGTCTTCCAGCTCGCTGAGCCGCCGCTGCAGGTCGTCGATCTCGGCGAGTCGTCTCGGCAGGTCCTCGACCATTTGCGCCAGCTCACGCCTGGAGGCCTTCCGCCCGTGGAGCCGATCCCCCGGACCAAGCCGCCCCGCTAACGCCCGCCCGAGGGAGATCATCACGATGATGAACCCTACGCCAATCGCCCATTCAGGAATAAGGCCGAACATTTTCCTCGTCCCCTGCCCTTAGCGCTGTGAGTACTGGCCAAGATAGCGCGGCTACGGCTTCCGCGAGGGCGCGCTCATTTCACGGATTCTTTGCGCATCCCGCCCGATGCCTCGACGCGTGTGATCCCCGGCTCGCGTCCAAAGGCCCCGACAAACGCCCGGCGAATGGCGGCCGCGATGCCGGCGGCACGCCGCGGCTCGACCAGCACGAGGGCAGCTCCGCCCCAGCCGGCGCCGGTGAGCCGCGCGCCGAGCGCGCCGGCGCACTTGGCCGCGGCCACGACGCAGTCGAGCTCGGGCGCGCTGCACTCGTACAGCCGCCGGCAAGATTCGTGCGCTTCATACAGTAGTTGCCCGAACTGCCTCAGGCGTCCCCGGGCCAAGAGTTGTGCGCCGAAGCGAGTGCGCGCGGTCTCCCCCACGACGTGCAGCGCGCGAGAGCGCAGCGGCTCGGGGAGGGCCCGCTTGAGCCGCGCGAGCCAAGCGACGGGCCAGCTCGCGAGCCAGACGAGCTCGGGCAGCTCGATCCGCAAGCGGGCGACGGCCGCTTCGCACTCGGCACGACGCTGATTGAAGGCACCCGCCGCGAGCTCCCGCCGGACGCCAGTGTCCACCAGCAGCAGTCGCCCGCGGAACGGGATGTGGTGTGTCTCCGCGGAAGCGCACTCGATGAGGAGCGCGTGGTGGGGCCGCGCCAGCGCCGCGATGGTCTGATCCATGATGCCGCACTGCACGCCCACGTGATCATGCTCCGCACGGAACGCCACGCCGGCGATCTGCCGCGGCGTGAGTGACGCCCCGGCGAGCGCGGTGAGCGCTTTGGCTGCCGCCACGGTGAGGGCGGCGGACGAGCTGAGCCCCGCCCCCACCGGCACGTCGCCCGCGACGGCGACGCGCACGCCACCTGCCGGCGCCGCGCCGGCGGCGGTGAGCTCGCGCATCACCCCGGCGACGTAAGCGCCCCAGCCTGCGGGTCGGTATTCCCGCGGATCGATGCGCGTGAGCTGGCCGTCCCGCGTCGAGACCACCTCCAGCACGCCGGCCTCGGCGGGTCCGGCGACGACCGTGGTGCGCACGCGGAGCGCGAACGGGAGCACCGGACCACCGTTGTAGTCGGTGTGCTCGCCGATCAGGTTCACGCGCCCCGGCGCCGACGCCCCGGAGCTGGGGCGGACGCCGAAGGTCGCGCGGAAGAGTGCTGACGCCTTTAGTCGCATGGGTTTGACAAGGGTTGGGGCCAATGCTACCCTGTACGGGCCTCTTCCACCACGTCCTCCTTCGCCTTCCGGAGACACCTGTATGCGGCGGTACGCTTTGTCAGCGCTGTGGCTGTCGTGCGGCCTCCCCGCCCTGCTGACGGCGCAAGGGTTCGGCATCTACGAACAGGGGACCTGCTCGATGGGACGCGCCGGCACGGGCGTCGCCGCCCCCTGTGCCGACGGGTCGGCGATGTTCTTCAACCCCGCGGGGTTAGCGGGGCTGAAGGGTGGGCATGCGACCATCGGGGTGACGCTGTTGAACGTGGATGGCGGCTTCACCGGGGACCTTGCTCGGCAGACGACCGACCTGGACGACCCGCTGCTCGCTATCCCCCAAGCCTATGTCAGCTACGCCGCCACTCCTAAGCTAGGCGTGGGCGTGGGTCTGTTCGCACCATACGGACTCGAGACCCGCTGGCCGCTGAGCTTCGACGGGCGGTTCGCGGGCTACAAGAACATCCTGCGCTCGGTCTACATCCAGCCCACGGTCGCCTATCAGGTCACCCCATGGCTGGCTCTGGGCGGCGGACTGGACATCGTGCTCGGGAAGGTCGAGCTGAACCAGCGGCTCGACCTCGCCGACGCACCTGTGCCGACCAGCCTGGGAGTGCCGGCCGGCACCGTGTTCGGGCAGTTCGGCATCGCACCCGGCACCGACTTCGCTGACACGCACCTCGAGGCCACGAAGACCACCGTCACGGCGCACTGGGGCGGGCTCATCAAGGTGAACGACAAGCTGTCGATCGGCGGCCGCTACCTGATGCATGCGAAGTTCGACTACTCGGGGAACGCGACCTTCACGCAGGTCCCGACGAACCTTATCGTACCGGCCGACATCCCCGTAGCTCCGGGATTGACGATTCCGGCGGGAACGCCGGTGGACCTCTTCCTCTCCTTGCCGGCGCCGAACGGACTCAACCTGTTCAATGGCGTGCTCGTCCCCCAGACGGTGAGCACCACGATCACCAATCCCGAGCAGGTGGTGTTCGGACTGGCGTACCAGCTCGAGAAGGGCTGGACCGTGTTCGGCGACTACCAGTTCACCCGCTGGGGCAAGCGCTTTTACGTGGTGAACATCAACTTTGCCAACCCGCTGCTCAACCGGGTGTTGTACGAGCGCTACCAGAACACCAACGGGTTCCGCGTCGCCGCTGAGTGGGTGAAGGACGCGAAGTGGACGTTGCGCGGCGGCTACCTCTACCACCAGGGCGCCGCACCAGACGAGACGGTGACGCCGCTGCTGCCGGAGGGGAACCGCAACGAGTTCACGGGGGGGCTCACGGTGAAGCTTGCGTCGAACCTGACGGGTGACTTCGCGTTCCAGTACATCAAGCAGAACGACCGGCGCGGCCGGACGCGCGAGGCGCTGTTCAATCAGGTACCGACGACCGGTCTCAACACCGGCGTGTACAACTTCCACGCCGAGCTGTTCGGCCTGTCGCTCAGCTACGCGTTCTAGGGGAGCCGACGATGACGCACGCCCGAGTCTTGCTTGCGGCCGGTGTGAGCCTCGCACTCGCCGCGGCCTGTCATCAGGATGAGCTGTTCTCGCCGCGGGTGCCGCCGTACGCGGGCGGAGCGATGTTCCAGCGGTACGTGTCGATGGGGAACAGCTTTACGATGGGGATCCAGTCGGGGGGGATCAACGACTCGACGCAGCGGGTGGCGTACCCGGTGTTGGTAGCGGGCGCGATGAGCGGAGACCCGTTCTACTACCCCAGCCTCACTATCCCCGGCTGCCCGCCGCCGTACACCAACATCTTCACAGGCGCCCGAGTGGGGACAGGCTCTACCGGCACGACCTGCCTGTTCCGCAGTCCGAGCATCCCACCCTACCTGAGCAACGTCGCGGTGAGCGGGGCCTGGGCGATCGACCTGTCAACCAACGGTCCGATACCCGGGACTCACTCCAACGCCCTGACGCAACTGGTGCTGGGCGGCCGGACGCAGCTGCAGGCAATGATGGCGGCGCGTCCGACGTTCGTGAGCGTGTGGATCGGGGATAATGACCTGGTGCAGGCGGCATTCGCGAACGACACCACGCTGCTCACCGACACGACGACGTTCAAGGCGCAATACCGCCAGGTGCTGGACTCGATCCAGGCCGTGGGAGCCCAGGCGCTGCTCATCGGTGTGGGCGAGGGCACGCTTCCCACCACAATTCCGCCGTTCTTTTCCCGGGGCTCAACGTATTACCTGTTGTTCATCAGCGGGGCGTTCGCCCCCGCCCCGTTCACGGTCTTGGGGAACTGCGCCCCGCCGCGTGGCGACACGGTTGGCGTGGCGTTCCCGTACGGCCTCGGCCTGATCGGCACTGCCAAGACGGGCACTCCGACGACGCTGGACTGCACCGCGCCCCAAACGGTCCAGCCGGCGTCCTTCAGGAAGTATGCGCGGACCCAGGTGGCGTACAACGCAATCATTCAGACCGAAGCGACGGCACGCGGCTGGGCATACCTGAGCCTTAATGCGATGTTCGACTCGCTGCAGACGGTGCCGCCAGCCGGATCGCAAATCGCACCGTTCCCGAACGCGAACGCCGCCTGCAGCGGGTCACCGTTCGGCCTGGCCTTTTCATGCGATGGTTTCCACATGAGCACCGCCACACATCGCCTGATCGCCAAGAAGATCGTGCAGGCGATCAACGCCAAGTACGGCTCAGCGATCCCTGCCGTGGTGCCCTGACGCGAACTTCGCTCGTGGCCCGGGGTAACCGGAACGGCATCCGCTTCACGGCGGGTGCCGTTTTGCTAATGAGAGCCCTCGCGATCGTAGCCTTCGTCGTGAGCCCCGCCCTGACGAGCGGGGCCATCCTCGCCGCTCAAGCAGTTGACCGCACGGACATGCCCGGTCGCGGGATGCTCCGCCTCACCTTCGAGCCGAGTATCGTGGCGTGGGACGCGCAGTTCGTCGGGGCCATGCGGCTCCCCTTGGGGCTGCCGCTCACGGGCGACACCGTCGGCAGCGCGCACATCCCCGTCGTAGCCCGAGTGGAGCAGGATGTGCGCACGGCGGGCGGACTCCCCGGCTTCATCGCGAGTCTCGGCAAGGGCCTCTTGAGCGTACGGCAGGAGCGGCGCACCACGCCGATCAGCGCCGAGCTGGGGCTGACCGACCGGCTGTCGGTGCGCCTGACGGTGCCGATCGTTCGCGTCGCGACGCGGGCGCACCTACAGCTCTCCAGCAAGGGGGCGAACCTCGGTCTCAATCCACTGCTCCAGGGCGTCGCGAACTCGAGTGCGTTGTACGGGAGTTTCTTCAACCAGTTCGACACCTCCCTGGCGCGACTCGACGCCAACATCGCGGGCGGCGGGTACGGCTGCCCCCCGTCCCGCCAGTGCGGTGCCCAGGCGTTCCTCGACTCGGCTCGCGTCGTGCGCGGCGCGCTGTACGAGGCGGTGCACGGCGTTGCGCAGACGGGATCGCCGTTCATGCCGCTCGACAGCTCCGACGGCGGCCGAGCGATCGCTCAGGTGGTCTCATATCTGCAGACGCGCGATTCGGCGGCCTTCAATGTCATCGGCTTCAGAGACCCGTTCCTGCTCGCGCACGACACCTTGAGTGTGGACTTCGTCGCCGGCGCGATCATCGACAGCGCCAACGGCTTCGGCTACCGGGCCCTGCCGTTCCGCGACAGCTTCCGCTTCGCGCTGGGGGACCTGGAGGTCGCGGCGAAGTACCGGATCGCCGGCGGTGCGCACTACGCCGCGGCGCTGGTCGCGCTGGTACGCCTGCCGACGGCGCGGCGCGACTCGGCGGAGGAATGGCTGCACCAGTCGATCGGGGATCATCAGGTGGATCTCGAAGCTCGGCTCGTGCAGGAGCTGATCGTCGGCAGCCGGCTGTGGCTCAACCTCGCGATCCACGGCGGCATCCAGCGCCCGGGGACGCAGGTGCGCCGCGTGGCCCCGTTCGGCACGATCCTCGTCCCGATCGCCGCCACCAGCGAGCTCCGCTGGGATCCGGGGGACTACGCCGGTGTGGACTTCGCTCCTTTGTTTCGCTTGGCGCCCCAGTTCGCGGCGGGGGTGACGGCAGGCTACTGGACGAAGCAGCGGGACCGTTATGCGTTCCGCTCGCCGCAGGACTCGCTGGACCTGGCTTCCCGATTGGGCGTGCCCACGTCGGCCGCGCTGCTCGAGCAGGGCACTGCCGAGCGACGCCTGCGGCTGGGGGTGGCACTGACCTATGTCGGGCCCAACGTCGAAGGTGGGTTTTCGATCGAGCAAACCGTCAGCGGCGGGAGCGGCGCAGTGACGCCGGCGGCGGCGGTGTACCGGATCGTGCTGCGGACTTCTCGAAAGCTGTTCTGAGCAGCTCTTCAGCGTGGCGCAGCGCGGTGCTCATGTCGGGATCCCCCAGCATGCGGGCGAGCTCGCGGGTGCGCGCCTCGCCGGTCGCGAGCTGCACGTCGCTGGTGGCGACGCCACGCTTCGCGCCCTTGGCGACGACGAGGTGGTGATCGGCGAACACGGCGATCTGCGGCAGATGGGTGATTACGAGCGCCTGGCGGCCGCCGCCCCGGCCCGCGGCCACCGTGCGCAGCGCCTCCCCGACCCGCCCTCCCACTTCGCCGCCGATCCCCTGATCCACTTCGTCGAACACCAGGCTCGCCACGGCATCGTGCTCCGCCAGCACGACCTTGAGCGCCAGCATCAGGCGGGACAGCTCGCCCCCCGACGCGACCTTGGCGAGCGGGCGCGGCTCCATCCCGACGTTGAGTTGAACCTCGAACGTCACATCCTCCGCCCCGAGTGCGTGGTGCGCAGTGCGTGGTTGCAGCCGCACCGCGAAACGGCCGCCCGGTATCCCGAGCGCCGGTAGCAGCTCGTTCACGGCCTGGCCGAGGCGGCCGGCTCCCCGCTTGCGCTTCTCGCTCAGCGCCGTGCAGGCGCGGGCGAACTCGGCCGCGGCCGCCTCGCGCTGGTCGGCGATCTGACGCAGGTCCAGGTCGGCGGTATCGAGCAGGTCGAGCTCGTGCGCGGAGCGATCCCGTGTGGCGAGCACGTCGGGGAGCGTAGGCCCGTATTTCTGAGTGAGCCGAAACAGGACATCGCGACGCTGCTCCAGCCCCGCGAGTCGGCCGGGGTCGCCTTCGATCCCCGCGGCGTACTCGCGGGTCGCCTGCGCCAGCTCCTCCACATTCGCGAACGCCGCGTCCAGCAGGTCCCGCCATTTCCCGATGGATGGGTCCAGCCGCTCGAGCCCCGCGACCAGCTTCGCCGCGCGGGCGAGTCCGGCGGTGTCGAGCGCCTGCTCGAGTTCGCGGGCGAGCCGTCCCAGCTCATCCGCGTGCGCGAGGCGCTTCGCCTCCGTCTCGAGCGTCTCGTCCTCTCCCACCCGGGGTGCGGCGCGCTCGATCTCCTGGACCACATGACGCAGGTAGTCGGCCTTCCGCTGGACGTCCGCGCGGCGGGCCTGCAGTTCGGCGTCGCGCCGCTCCAGCTCGCGCAGCCGCTCGTGCGCATCGCGCACGGCGACCCGCTCCACCTCCGCGTCGCTGTAGGCGTCGAGCATGTCGCGCTGGGCGTCGGGTTTGAGCAAGGATTGCGTCTCGTGCTGGCCGTGCAGGTCCACGAGCAGGGCGCCGAGCTGGGCCAGGACGCTCACAGTGGTGGGGCTGCCGTTGACCCAGGCGCGGGAGCGGCCTTCCGCCGTGATCTCGCGCTTCAGGACGAGGCGCCCGTCCTCCGGCTCCACGCCGAGGTCGGCGAAGGGCGGCACGCCTTCAAACGCGCCTTCGATCACGGCCTTTGGCGCCCCGGGGCGCACGATATCGGCCGAGGCGCGCTCGCCGAGCAGCAAGGAGAGGGCGTCGACGAGCATCGACTTGCCGGCGCCGGTCTCGCCGGTGAGGACGTTCAAGCCGGGGACGAGGGGGAGCGTGACGTCGGCGATGACGGCAAGATCGCGGACGCGCAGCTCCGTCAGCACTACTTGCGCTCGCGGTCGGAGAGGTCGCCCCACTGCAGCTTCTCGCGCATCCGGGCGAAGAAGCCGTCGGGGCCCAGCCGGACGAGCACCACGGGGCGGTTGGCGCGTTTCACGACCAGGCGGTCACCCGGCTGCATCGTGGTGCCGACCTGCCCGTCGAACGACACAAGCACGTCCTCGGTCCAGGGCGGAATCGGCTCCACGGCGACCTCGGCGTGGGATGGCACGACGAGCGGGCGCACCGCCAGGGTATGCGGGCAGATCGCCGCCACGACGATGGCATCCACTCCCGGCACGACGATCGGCCCTCCGGCCGACAGCGAGTAGGCGGTGGACCCCGTGGGGGTCGCGACCACGATGCCGTCGGCCGAATACTGGCCGACTTCCTCACCGTCGAGCGACACGCGCAGGCGGATGACGCGCGCCACGCCCCCCTTGTGGACCACCACGTCGTTGAGCACCACCGGCTCGGTGCGGCTCTTGGCCCCCCCCCGCTCGACGATGGTCGGCTCAAGCGCGAGCCGGCTCTCGGTGCCGTAGGCGCCGTGCACCAGAGCGTCCAGCGCCCAATCGAGGGTTTGGGAGGTCGCGGTGGTGAGGAACCCGACGCGGCCGAGGTTGATGCCGAGAATCGGCGTATTGGCGCCGTCGAGGGTGCGCGCCCCGCGAAGCAGTGTGCCGTCTCCGCCCAGCGTCACGAGGCAGTCGAGGCTGGGTGCGCGCTCGAGGGGCGGCGGGGAAGGCGCCGGCCAGAGGGAGGCAATGCGGTCCTCGGTGAAGAGGGTGAGGCCGAGGCGCGGCGCCGCCTGCGCGAGGTGCGCGAGCAGGTTCTTGAGGTCGCGGTAGCTCGGGTTGCCGACGACCCCGACGTTCATGAGGGGGCGAGCGACTCCTCGGAAGCGAGCGCCCGGACGCGGGCGGCGATCCCCGGACCGGTGAGCCCTACTTCCGCGAGCTGCTGGGCGCGGGGGGCGTGCTCGTAGGTCCGATCGGGAACGCCCAGCGGCACGACGCGTACCTCGGGCGCCGTGGACTGCACCAGGGCCGCGAGCGAGGCCCCGAAGCCGTTCACCACGGTGCCGTCCTCGATCGTGACCAACAGGCGGTGGTCCCGCACGAGCCCCTCGAGGGTCGCGCGGTCGATCGGCTTCAAGAATCGGCAGTTCACGACGGTGACGTCGAGGCCGTCGGCCGCGAGCGCCTCCGCCGCCTCGAGGGCCGGCTGGCACATCACCCCGACCGCGAGCAGGGCGCAGTCCCTCTTCGCCTTGCCGGCACGCAGCACTTCCCAGCTGCCGTACGGGATGGCGGCGACTTCCGCCGCCGGCGGTGCTTCGCCGGGCGCCTTGTCGCGCGGATAGCGGAGCGAGAACGGCCCGTCGTCGCGCTCCAGGGCGCAGCGCAACAGCCCGATGAGCTCCGCGCCGTCCTTCGGGGCGGTAACGGTCAGGTGCGGCACCGCGAGCAGATAAGGGATGTCGTACAGTCCCATATGCGTCTGGCCGTCCTCACCCACCATCCCGGCGCGGTCGAGGCAGAAGATCACCGGGAGCCGTTGGATGGCGACGTCATGGATGATGCTGTCGTAGGCGCGCTGCAGGAACGTCGAATAGATCGCCACGACCGGACGCACGCCCTGGGTCGCGAGCCCGGCGGCGAACGTGGTCGCGTGCGCCTCGGCGATGCCGACATCGAAGAAGCGCTCGGGCCACTTTTTCTGGAAGATATGGGTCCCGGTGCCGGAGGGCATGGCGGCGGTGATCGCGACGAGCGGCGGATATTCGGCGGCGAGCTGGGTGATCGCCTCGCCGAACACCCTGGTCCACTGTGGCAGTCCGGGGTTCACGGGCTTGAGCTTTCCAGTCACCGGATCGTAGGGGGCGCGCGCGTGGTATTTCTCGAGGTCCGGCTCGGGGAGCGGGAATCCCTTCCCCTTTTCTGTGATGACGTGTACGACGCGCGGGCCCTTGAGCGTCTTCACGATATCGAACGTCTGGACCATCTGCGCGATATTGTGCCCGTCGATCGGGCCGAAATAGCGGAACCCCAGCTCCTCGAACAGCATCCCCGGGGACCAGAGGTTCTTGATGCTCTCCTCGAGTGTCTTCGCGAAGTCCACGAGCTTGGGCCCGCCGACCAGGTGCGACGCCTTCTCGATCATCACCTTCACGAACTCGCGGATGCGCACGGTGATCGGGCTCGCGATGATCGAGCCCAAGTACCGGTTGATGGCGCCGACGTTCGGGGCGATGGACATCCCGTTGTCGTTCAAGACCATGATGACGTCGCGGCCCGAGTGGCCCAGGTTGTTCATCGCCTCGTAGGGTAGGCCGCAGGTGAGCGCGCCGTCGCCGACCACGGCCACGACCTTGAAGTGCTCGCGCCTCAGGTCCCGGGCTGCGGCGATGCCGCATGCCGCCGACAGGCCGGTGCCGGCATGTCCCGCGCCGAACTGATCGTGCTCGCTCTCGGAGCGCCGTAGGAAGCCGGAGAGGCCGCCCGGCTGGCGCAGGGTGGGGAGACGGTCGTTGCGCCCTGTGAGGATCTTCCACGGGTAAGCCTGGTGTCCCACGTCCCACACGATCCGGTCCCGCGGGGATTCGAAGCTGTGGCACAGCGCCACCGTCAGCTCGACCACGCCGAGCCCGGCGCCGATGTGCCCACCGGTTTGCGAGACGACGTCGATCAGACGACGGCGCACCTCGTCCGCGAGCGGCTGGAGCTGGTCGCGCGCCAGGCGCCTGACGTCCTCGGGTCCACGGATGAGCTCAAGCAGCGCCATTGAGCCTCGCTAACGCGGAACTGCGAACTCGGAACGCGGAACAGAGCGAGCGCACCCTGTTTCGCGTTCCGACTTCCGCGCTCCGCGTTTGTTTCCGCTCATTCAGTTCGGCCTGGTGACAATGTAGTGCGCCAATTCCACCAGCGTAGGAGAAACTAACCCCGCCCGCCGCAAGCGGTCTACCGCCCGCGCGGCTAGCCGCTCCGCCTCCGCCCGGGCCGCACCCACGCCGAGCAGCATCACGAAGGTGGACTTGGCGAGCGCGGCGTCCTTGCCGGCCGTCTTGCCGAGCTGGTGCGACGTCGCGGTGGCATCGAGCACGTCGTCGTACACCTGGAACGCGAGCCCCACGTCCGCCCCGTAGCCGCGCAGCGCTTCGCACGACGCCGGCGCCGCACCCGCCGCGAGGCCGCCGATGACGCAGGCGGCAGCGATCAGCGCGCCGGTCTTGCGCGCATGGACCTGCTCCAGCTCCGGCACCGGGAGGCGGCGCCCTTCCGCCTCGAGATCGAGCGCCTGGCCCCCGATCATCCCCCCCGCCCCGGCGGCCCGATACAGCTCCAGGGCGATGCCTTCCCGGCGCTCGCTATCGAGGCCGAGCGCGTCCAGGCCGGCTGCCAGCACGCGGGCCGCGAGCGCCACCATGTGGTAGCCCGCCTCGGTCGCGGTGCGGACGTCGAACGCCCGATGCGTGGTGGGCCGGCCGCGGCGCAGGTCGTCGTTGTCCATGCACGGGAGGTCGTCGTGCACGAGGGAATAGGCGTGCACCACTTCGACCGCGGCCGCCAGCTCGGCGACGCCCGGCGCGTCGCCGCCCACGGCCTCGTAGGCCGCCAACACCAAGGTCGGCCGCAAGCGCTTGCCGGCCGAGAGGAGGCTGTAGCGCACCGCGGCCGCCACGGGGGGACGCCACAGCACGTCCGAGCCCTGGCCCCATCGCTCGAGCACCGCGTCCACGCGGGCGCGGGCGTCCGAGAGGTACAGCTCGAGGGCGCGGCTAGCCGTCGAAGTCTTCAACCCGGAGCTTGCCGGCGTGGTCGCTCAGGACCTGTTTGACCTTGGCCTCGGCCGCGCTGAGCCGCTCGCGCGCCTCGCGCAGCCGCTCCACGCCCTCCTCGAACAGCTTCAGCGCCTCGTCGAGGTCGAGGTCCTCCCCCTCGAGCCGCCGCACGATCTCCTCCAGCCGCTCCAGCTGGCGCGTAAAGCTCGGCTCGCTCGCCATCAGGACTTCGCCACCCGCGCCGCGACCTCCCCGTCGGTCACGCGCAGCCGGAAGGCGAGCCCGGGGGAAAACTGGGCAACGCGCTTCAGTACATGGCCCTCTGGGTCACGCGCCAGAGAGTAGCCGCGATCCAGGATCTTGAGCGGTGAGAGGGCATCGAGCCGACCGCCCAGGCCGGCCAGTTGATGGCCTTGCCGCTCCAGCCGCGTCGTCAGGGCGCCCCCGAGCCGATCGAGCGTGCGGTCGATCCGCTGGGCCACGCGGGTCGCCCGCAGGCCGAGCCCGCGGGCGAGGCGCTCTCCCAGGTGCGTGAGCCCGGCCGCGACGTCGCTCCATTCCGGGGTCGCCGCTTCGGCTGCCGCCGACGGCGTGGCAGCCCGGTGGTCGGCGACGAGATCGCACAGGGTGACGTCCGTTTCGTGTCCCACGGCGGAGATCACGGGCACTGGGACGGCCGCGACCGCGCGCGCGACGCGCTCCGCGTTGAAGGTCCAGAGGTCCTCCCGCGACCCGCCCCCGCGACCGACGATCGCCACGTCCAGCCGAGCGATCTTGCCGAGCACTGCGAGCGCCCGGCAGATCGCGTCCTCCGCGCCGTCTCCCTGCACCTTGGTGGCGAGCACGAACAGCTCGGCCAGCGGCCAACGACGGCTGGTGACGGCGATGATGTCGCGCAACGCCGCGCCGTCCTTGCTCGTCACGACCGCGATGCGGCGGGGATACCGGGGCAAGGGGCGCTTGCGCGCCGGATCGAGCAGGCCGTCCTTCTGGAGAGCGGCCTTCGCCTTCTCGAAGGCGAGCTGCCACAGGCCGCCGCGCTCAGTCGAGAGCAACTCGACTACGGTGAGCCGGAATTCCCCCTTCTCTTCCCACAGGGTGGGCCGGCCGAACACGAAGACCTGCATCCCGTCGGCAGGCGGTGCCGGCAACCGCCGATTCTCCTTCTGAAACATGACGCACCGCAGCTGTGCCGTCCGGTCCCGCAGCGCGAAGTACCAGTGCCCGCTCTGCCACGCCTTGAACCCGCTGATCTCGCCACGCACCCACAGCGGCCCGAGCCTCGCCTCGAGCACGGCCCGCGCCTGGCGGGTCACTTCGCCGACGGTCCAGGCCCCTTCGGGCGAGGCCGCGCCGAACAGGTCTAGGCTCTCGCCCACTGGCGCGCCGCCTGAACCGTGTTGTGGAGCAGCATCGTGATCGTCATCGGGCCCACGCCGCCCGGCACCGGCGTGATCGCGCCCGCCACATGCGTCGCCTCGGCAAAATTGACGTCGCCCACGAGCCGATAGCCCTTCTTCGTGGAGGGATCATCCACCCGATTGGTTCCGACGTCGACCACGACGGCGCCGGGCTTGATCATGTCGCCGGTGACGAACTCAGGCTTCCCCATGGCGACGATCAGGATGTCGGCCATCCGCGTGATCGACTTGATGTCCCGGGTGCGCGAATGGCACACCGTCACCGTTGCGTTGCCGCCGGGGCCGTCCTGGAGGAGAAGCGCGGCCATCGGGCGGCCCACGATGGTCGAGCGACCGACGATCACCGCGTGCTTCCCGGTGGTGTCGACGCCGCTCTTGAGCAGGAGCTGCTGCACACCGTACGGTGTCGCCGGTCGGAAGCCCGTCGGGTCGCCGAGCAACACCTTGCCGACGTTTTCCGGGTGGAAGCCATCCACGTCCTTGCCCGGCACCACCCGACGCAGCACGCGCTGCGTGGTGATCTGCTTGGGGAGGGGCAGCTGCACGAGGATGCCATGGATCTTGTTGTCGGCATTCAGCCGGTCGACGAGTGCCAGCAGCTCGGCCTCGGAGGTCTCCGGCGGCAGGCGGATGGTCTCGTGATACAGACCGGCCTCGTCACACGCCTTGCCCTTCATGCGGACGTAGGTGGCGGAGGCGGGGTTGTCGCCCACCAGCACCGCCGCCAGCCCGGGGGTGACCCCCTTGGCCTGGAGCGCGCGGATCTCGACCTGGAGCTCGGTCCGCAGCTGGTCGCCGACCCTTGTGCCGTCGATCAACCTAGCGGGCAAAGTCCACCGAGCGCGTTTCGCGGATCACGACCACCTTGATCTGCCCGGGGTACTGCAGCTCGCGCTCGATGCGGCGCGCGATCTTGTCGGACAGCTCACCGGCGGTGCCGTCGTCCACCGCGGTGGGCGTCACGACCACGCGGACCTCCCGCCCCGCCTGGATGGCGAAGACCTTCTCCACCCCCGCGAACTCGCCGGCGAGCTGCTCCAGCTGGGTGAGCCGCTTGACATAGGTCTCGAACGCCTCGCGGCGCGCGCCGGGGCGTGCTCCCGAGACGGCGTCCGCCGCCTGGACGATGACGCTGACGGGCGACTCGTGCTCCACGTCGTCGTGGTGCGCCGCGATACAGTTGATCACGACGGGATGCTCGCCGTACTTGGTCGCCACCTCGACCCCGAGCTGCACGTGCGTGCCGTCGTGTTCGTGGGTGAGCACCTTGCCGATGTCGTGTAGCAGCGCGCCGCGCTTGGCGAGCTGGACGTCCAGCTTCAGCTCCGCCGCCATGATCCCGGCGAGCCATGCCACTTCCTTGGAGTGATCCAGGATGTTCTGGCCGTACGAGGTGCGGTAGCGCATACGGCCCACCAGCTTCACGAGCTCGGGATGCATGCCCTTGATACCGGTCTCGTACACCGCCTGCTCGCCGGCTTCGACGATCCCGGCCGCGATCTCGGCCTGGCACTTCCCGATGATCTCCTCGATCCGCCCCGGATGGATGCGGCCGTCGGCGATCAACCGCTCGAGCGCCAGCCGGCCGACTTCGCGGCGTACCGGGTCGAAGCAGGAGACCACGACGGTGTCGGGCGTGTCGTCGATGATCACGTCCACGCCGGTGGCGGCCTCGAAGGCGCGGATGTTCCGGCCCTCGCGTCCGATGATCCGCCCCTTCATCTCGTCGGAGGGGAGGGCGACGGCGGACACCGTGCTCTCGGCGGTGTGCTCGGCGGCGATGCGCTGGATGGCGATGGCGAGGATCTTCTTCGCCTCACGGTCGGCGTTCTTCTTGGCCTGCTCCTTCAAGTCGCGCGCCAGAGCCGCCGCTTCGCCCCGCGCCTCATCTTCCAGCCCGCGCAGCAGTTCTTGCTTCGCCTCTGGCGCGGTGAGCCCGGCGACCTGCTCGAGGCGGGCACGAGCCTCGGCCTCCTTCGCGGCCACGGCGCGCTCCCGCTCACGGCAGGCCTGCTCCCGGCGCCCGATCTCCTGTCCCTGCCCCTCGAGGCCGGCGAGCTTCTGGTCCAGCTGGTCCTCGCGTCGCTCGATGTCGCGCCGGCGCCGCCCGACTTCCTCGTCCCAGGCCTCGCGCGACTTCATCAGCTCTTCTTTCGCGGCGAGAACCATCCGTTGACGCGCCTCCTCGAGCAGGCGCTCGCGCTCTCGAGCCGCGGTTCCCGCCGCGGTGAGGCCAGCACGGCGCTCGACGCGCCGTCCCAACACGTAGAAAGCCACTCCCGCGGCGACCCCGCCGCCAAGGAGGGCTGCGACGACCGCCAGCCAGTCCGGCATAGGTATCTATCTCCGGCAACGCTTCGCTTGGAAGGCGGAGCGTGTAGAACCGCAAACGGCGCCGTCAGGTTTCGGCCTTCAGCTGTTCAGCTGATGGCCGACGGCTGATGGCTGAGGGCTTTTCTCTTCCCGGGCGGCAGCAACTTCGTCATGTCGTCCGCCAGCGCCGCCAGCCGGGCGGCGACTTCCCGCTCGCCCTTCTTGGTCTGAAACAGCTCGTTGGTGATGTCCAAGGCCGCGAGGATCGCCGCCTTGTGTGTCTCCACGATCGGCCCCTGGGAGAGGACCTTCTTGAGTGCCTGATCGACGTACGCCGCCACTTCCCGGGTGTACTCGGGGGGAAGATCGGAGCGGACCGTGTACTCCTCTCCGCCGATCATCACCTTGACCGCGTGCTTCTTGGTGCTCATCGGGACCCTCCAGTCCCACCCCCGCCCCCACTCCCCGAGCTCGTGGCGCCTCCCGTACCGCCGGCTGCCGTCGCTCCTGCCGCTCCCGCCGCTCCCCCGACCCCGCCATTCCCGCCCGCCTGGCGAGCCTGTTCTTCGAGAAACGTCAGGCGCGACAGCAGGTCATGCACCCGCCCCCTGGCCGCATCCACACGTTGGCGCAACGTCCTGTTCTCCTGTTCCAGGTCGGCGACGCGGCCGCGCGTCTCCGGGTCGGACTTTGCTACCGCGCCGCCGCTCCTGGCCCCGCCTTCTTTGAGCTCGGCTTCGGCCTTGACGGCGCGCGCGCGCCAGCCGGCCAGCTCGTCCGCCACGTAGCGGAGCACGCTCTCCAGCTGGTCGAGCATTCGACCATCAGCCCTCTCTCCGTCGTACGCCAAGCTCATCCTCCAGCGCCTTCAGCCCCCGCGCCAACAGCTCGTCCACCTCGCGCTCGCGCAGCGTCCGAGTCGGGTCGCGGAACGTGCAATGCCACGCGACGCTGCGCTGACCCGCCGGCACGCCGGCGCCGCGATATTCGTCGAACACCTCCAGCCGCTCGAGCAGGGGTCCCATCGCGCGGGCCAGGACTGCGGCCACAGCCGCGGCGGTCACCCCTGCCGGCAACAACAGCGCCACGTCACGCTCGACCGGCGGCTGCGTGGGCAGGGGCCGATACGGCGCGACGTCCCGCAGGGCCGTCTCCAGCCGGACCTCGAACCCGAATAGTGGCGCGGCCCAGACCGGGGAATCGGCCTCGAGGGAGCCTGCCTGCCCCACTACTTCCCCGCCCCGTTGCACCGCCACCCACCCGGCCCCAGTCCCCGTTGCCGCTTGCACGGTACAGCCCGGGGCGGCGGCCTCCACCGCTAACTCAAAGTGGCGCTTCAAGTCCCATATGTCCATATCAGGTACTTTCGCACTGTCGGACCAATGGGGCGGCCGCTGCGACCCGGTGATCACACCAGCTACGGAGTGCCACTCCTCCGGCGCGCCTTTCCCCTTTTCCCCTTCGCCTTTGCCCATCCTGAAGACCGTCCCCACTTCGAACAGCCGTACGTCCCGGTTGCGGTTCGCCCAGTTGTGCTCGACCCGACGGGCCAGACCTGGGAGGAGCCGGCGCCGCAGATGAGCTTCGTCGGCAGACAGCGGGTTCTGGATCGCGACCGCCTCCGGCCCGTCGGCCGGACCGAGCGGGATGGTACGGGCCTCGTACAGGCCGGCGCGAGCGAGCTGCTCGCGCACCCGTGCCTTGGCCTCCTCCAGGACCGCATCAGGCACCGTCCCGGGCCGGTACGGGCGCAACTCGTCCGGGAACGCGTCGTACCCCTTGAGGCGGGCCACTTCCTCGATCAGGTCCACCTCGCGCGTTACGTCGGGCCGCCAGCCCGGTACTTGCACGGCGAGTCGCCCATCCTTGGGCGCCACGAAGAACCCGACGGACGTGAGCAGCCGCTCGATCTCCGCCCGCTCGATTCCCACGCCGAGCAGCCGGGCCACGCGCTCGGGCCGGAGGAAGATCGTCGCCTCCTGGACGGGCTGTGGCCACAAGTCGAGCGGCGGCTCGCGCAGCTCCCCCCCCGCCACCGCCCTGATCAGCTCGATCGCCCGGCGAGCGGCGTCGGGCATGCCGAGCAGGTCGATGCCGCGCTCGAAGCGATAGCTCGACTCGCTCGACAGCTGCAGTGCGCGCCGTGTGCGGCGGATGCGCGTGGGCTGGAAGTAGGCGCACTCGAGGACTAGGTCGGTGGTCGCGGTTGTCACCTCGGATTCCGCGCTTCCCATCACACCCGCGACGATGGTCGGCCGCTCGGCGTCGCAGATCGCCGTCATCTCGGGGGTGAGCGCACGAGCCACGCCGTCCAATGTCACGATTTTCTCGTTGGGCTTGGCGCGACGGATCACCACGGCCGGGCCGCGCAGCTTCGCCAGGTCGAAGGCGTGCAACGGCTGGTTCAGCTCGAGCAGGATGTAGTTGGTCGCGTCCACGACGTTGTTGATCGGTCGCTGGCCGACGGCGCCGAGCCTGCCGACGAGCCAGGCAGGGCTTGGCCCCACCCGGACGCCACGGATGACCGCGGCGATGTACCGCGGGCATCCCTCGGCATCCTCGAGGCTGACCCGCACCCCATCCACCGTCCCCTCCCCGCCGGTGAGGCGGACAGGCGGTCGGTCGGTGGCGTCGCCCGACCGCCTGACTGCCTGACCGCTGGGTATTTCCGGCAGCTTGACCACGCCCCCGAGCGACGCCGCCAGCTCGCGCGCGACGCCCTTGTGGCACAGCAGGTCGGGGCGGCTCGCCGGAACGTCGATGACGATCTGGTGGTCGGCCACCGGCACCACGTCGACGAAACGCGTGCCCGGCGCGGCGTCGGTCGCGAGCTCGAGAATGCCGGAGTGATCCTGGCCCAGCCCCAGCTCCTTCGCGGAGCACAACATGCCGTTCGACTCGACGCCGCGGATCGCCTTGCGCTCGAGTCGTACGCCGCCCGGCAGCGTGCCCCCCACCGGCGCGTACGGGTAGACCTTGCCGGCCTGGACGTTCGGGGCGCCGCATACGACCTCAACCGGGCCGTCGGGGCCGCCGACGTCCACCCGGCAGAGGGTGAGCCGGTCCGCGTTGGGGTGTTTGCGCACTTCGAGCACGCGGGCGATCACGATGTCGCCCAGGTCCTGGTGCAGCGGCACCACGGCGTCCACGGCGGCGGCATGCATGGTCAACTGCGCGGCGGCCTCACCCGCGTCGAGCGCCTGCCCCAGCAGCGCCTCGAGCCAGCGGCGCGACACGATCATCGGGGGCCTCGGGCGAACTGCGCGAGGAAACGAACGTCGCTCTCGAACAAGAGGCGGATGTCCGGGATCCCGTGGCGGGTCATGGCGATCCGTTCCGGGCCCATGCCCCAAGCGAAGCCGGTGTACTTCTCACTGTCCACTCCACAGTTCTCGAGTACCGCCGGGTGCACCATGCCCGAGCCGAGGATCTCCATCCAGCCCGTCTGCTTGCAGGTCGGACAGCCCGCGCCCTGGCAGATGCGACACTGCACATCCATTTCCGCCGAGGGCTCGGTGAACGGGAAAAACGACGGCCGGAACCGGACCCGGGTGTCCGGGGCGAAGAACTTCCGGGCGAACGTGGCGAGGGTCGCCTTGAAGTCCACAAAGCTGATCCCGTCGTCCACCGCCAAGCCTTCGATCTGCTCGAACACCGGCGCATGCGACGCATCGAACGGGTCGCGGCGGTACGCTTTGCCCGGGATCACGACCCGGATGGGCGGCGGATAACTCTCGAGCGTGCGGATCTGGACGGGCGAGGTGTGCGTCCGCAGCAGCAGGTCGCCGCCCACGTAGAACGAGTCCTGGGCGTCGAGCGCCGGATGGTCCTTAGGGAAATTCAGCGCATAGAAGTTGTAGCGCTCGGTCTCGATCTCGGGGCCCACCGCGCGCGTGAAGCCGAGCTCGTGGAAGATCTCGCAGATCTCGTCCACGACCTGCGTGACGAGGTGCAGCCCCCCCACCCAGCGGGCGCGGCCCGGCATGGTAAGATCGACGCCCGCCCCGGCGCCCCCCGCGTCGCCCGCGTGCTTGAGCTCGCGCTCGCGGGCCGCGAAAGCCGTCTCGTAGTCGCGCTTCAACGCGTTGGCGGCGCCGCCGACTTGCTTGCGCGCCGCCGGCTCGAGGCGCGGCAGCGCGGCGAGGATCTGGGTGAGCGCACCGGCCTTGCGCCCGAGGATCTCGGTCTTGAGATCCGAGAGCCGGCGTTCGTCCGCTTGCGGGATCTCCTGGAGACGCTCCCGCAGCTCGGTGAGGGCTGCCAGGAGGTCGCGCATGGTCAGAGTGCCTGCTTCGCGACCTCCGCCAGCTGCTGGAACGCCGCCGGGTCGCGCACGGCCAAGTCGGCGAGCACCTTGCGGTTGATCTCGACTCCAGCCCGGCGCAGCCCGTTCATGAGGCGACTGTAGGACAACTGGTGCAGCCGGGCGGCGGCGTTGATCCGAATGATCCAGAGCCGGCGGAAATCGCCCTTCTTGCGACGGCGGTCGCGGTAGGCGTACTTCTGCGCCCGCTCCACCGACTCCTTGGCGGCCTTCCACAGCTTCGAGCGCCCGCCAAAGTACCCCTTGGCGAGCTGCATGACCTTATTCTTGCGCTTCAGGCGCGCAACGTTGCTCTTGACGCGGGGCATAGTCGCTCCTTACGCCATCAGGAGGCGCTTGAAGCGCCGCTCATCGGCGTGCGACACCAGCGCGGGTTTGCGAAGGTGGCGCTTCCGCTTGGGGTGCTTCTTGGTCAGGATGTGGCTCTTGTACGCGTGATAGCGCCGTAACCGGCCCCGCCCCGTCAGCTTGACGCGCTTGCGGAGCGCGCGTTTGGATTTCTGTTTTGGCATGTCAACCTCAGGGGTCAGGGATCAGGGGTCGGGGGTCGGGGGCGGGGACTGATCCCCGACCCCTGACCCCCGATCCCTCATTTCATTTCGGCGCCAACACCATCGACATGTTGCGGCCTTCGAGCTTGGGGTCCTGCTCGATCTTCGCGACGTCCTTGAGCTCGTTCGCCACCCGGTCGAGCACCTCGCGCCCCAGGTCGATGTGGGCCATCTGCCGGCCCCGGTACATCATGGTCACCTTCACCTTATTGCCGTCCGCCAGGAACTCCCGCGCGTGCCGCGTCTTGAACGCGAAGTCGTGGTCGTCGATCCCGGGACGGTACTTCACTTCCTTCAAATGGATGACGTGCTGCTTCTTCTTCGCCGCGCGCGCCGCCTTGGCCTGCTCGAACTTGAACTTCCCGTAATCCATGATCTTCACGACCGGGGGTCGCGCGAGCGGTGCCACCTCGACCAGGTCGAGGCCCCGCTCCTGCGCCGCCGCCAGCGCTTCCTCGACGGTCAGCACGCCGAGCTGTGCGCCATCGGGAGCGATCACCCGGAGGGGACTGATCCGGATTTGACGGTTCACCCGAATGCGGGGCGCCTTGTTGTTGGGACTTTCGATTGCCAGGTGCCAGTCTCCTCCTCAAGAAAGAAAAAAGCGGACTCCGGCTACCGGGAATCCGCGTTGCGTCGTCCGTCGTCCGTTGCCGGTCGTCCGCGGGTGCGGACAACGGACAACGGCTGACAGAGAACGCCCTCTCGAACCCTAGAGCACTCTCCGAACGGAGAGGCGGCGGGTGAGGCGCACGCGGCGCCCGCTTGCCGTGTTGTCGCGCGGAAGTTAGCCCGCCCGTAAAACTTCCACAAGACCGAATCCCTTGCCCTCCCGCTCCAACCGTCCCGCCACCACCACCGGGTCGTGCTCGAAACACAACAGCCACCCCTCGGCCTCGGCGCGGCGGTACAACTGCCGCTTCGACTCGAGGGTCACGAGCGGCTGGAGGTCGTAGCCCATGATCCACGGGAGCGGCAGGTGCGCGCTCGTGGGCACGAGATCGGCCAGGAAGCACACGCGCTGGCCAGCGCTCTCCACTAGCACCGACTGATGGTAGGGCACGTGACCGGGCGTGGGCAGGCAGCGCACACCCGGGAGCACCTCCGCCTCGCCGTCCACCAGCTGGAACGGGACCGACGCGAAGTTGTGCGGCAGATAGCTCCCGGCAGTGCGCTCGTTGGTGTGGCGGGCGAACTCGAGCTCCCCCTGCTGCACCACATAACGCGCGCGAGGAAAGCTCAAGGCGATCGCGCCGGCCGGGTCGCGGTACGTGTCGCCCCCCGCGTGGTCGAAGTGCAGGTGGGTGTTGATGACCCACGACACGTCCTCGGGTCGGCGTCCGAGCTCGGCGAGCGCGTCCTCGAGCAGTGTGGGACCGCGCGTCCCGACGTTTTGCACGCCGTAGATGTCGCGGAACTTGTCGTCCTCCTTGTTGCCGAGGCCGGTATCGATCAGCACCAACCCGGCCTCGTGCTCGACCAGGAGGCAGCGGAGTGCCAGGGGAATGCGGTTGCGCGCGTCCGCCGCAATGCGCCGTTCCCACAGCGGCTTCGGCACCACGCCGAACATCGCACCGCCGTCGAGGCGCACGGTCCCGGCTTCGAGGGCGTGGCAGCGGAGACGGCCGACGGTGAACGTCGTGTGGGTCACGGGAACGCGGAACGCGGAAGTGGGAACGCGGAACTTTCCGACCGGGCGTCGTGCCGCGTTCCGCGTTCCGACTTCCGCGTTGCCATCAGGTCCCCCAGCGTCCTCGCCCCTCGCTCCCGCGCGATGCTCAGCAGACGCTCCAGGATCCGCGCCGCCGCCAGCGCGTCCGGCGCCGCGCGGTGGCGCCCCGCGATCTCGAAGCCGAAGTAGTGCGCCAGCGCGTCGAGGTTGCGACTCTCGAGCGGGGGCAAGAGCCGTCGCGCCAAGCGGACGGTACAGAGGCGCGGCCCGGCGAGCAGCAAGGCGCGCGAGCGGTGCAGCTCCGCGGCAAGGAAGCTCCAGTCGAAGCGCACGTTGTGGGCCACGAAGACGGTGCCTGTCAGAGCGCCGAGGACTTCGTCCGCCACGCGCTCGAAGGGGGGAGCGTCGCGCACCAGCGCATCGGTGATCCCAGTGAGCCGGTCGACGACCGGTGGGATCGGCTGCCCGGGGTTAACGAGGGTGTGATAGACGAGCCGCGGGTCCCCGCCTCCGGCACCGCCCCCGACCGCGACTACCGCCACCTCGATGATGCGCGCCCCGCGCCGCGCGCTCGTGCCGGTCGCCTCGAGATCGACTACCGCGAAGCGACAGCCGTCCAGGGTGGGACTCGCGGTGGCGGAGGCGAGCGCCCAGCGGCCGTCGTCGGTGCGAGTGACCCGGGGATCGGCACCCAGCAGCGTCGTCGCCAGCCGCCCGGCTGCACCGCGCGGCGTGCGCGCGAGGCCCAGCACGTCCCGCACCAGCGGCCCGCTCGCGGCGGGGCCCGCCTCGAGGTACGCCACCGCCCGGTTCGCGAGGCTCGAGGAGGGGTAGGCGGCGACGCCGATCAGAGGTCGTCGCGCCTCAACGGCAGCGTCATGCAGCGGGGGCCGCCGCCGCCCCGCACCAGCTCGCTCCCCTCGATCGTGACGACGCCCCGCTCGCCGTCGCCCAGCGCCCTCCCCCCATCCGCGAGCAGGTCGGCTGCGGGCACGATCTTGAATCCGGCGTGCTCGAGCTCCCGCAGCGTGGCCTCGTTGCGCGCGTAGGTGACCACCACACCGGGCCGCACGGCGAAGAAGTTGCACGCCGACGACCACTGCTCCCGCTCCTGCAGGGCACGGGCGTTGCCGCCGCAGAACACCGGCTCGAGCGGCTGGTCCACCGCCTGCAGCGCCGCGAAGAAGTTGGGCATCTCCTTCACGCCCTTCGACTTCTTGCGCCGGTGCAGCACCGCCAGCCGCTCGGCTCCCACGAAATGCGGCGGATAGACGCAGCACAGCTCGCGGTCGAGCTGCGTGAAAATCATGTCGAGGTGGATCGCGGTCCGCTCCCCGGGCAGCACGACGACGATCACGTCCTTCACCTCGCAATGCTGGAACACGAGATCGCACAGGTGATCGAGCGCGGCCGGGCTGGAGCGCTCGCTGAAGCCGAGGACCAGGAGGTCGGATCGCAGCGGGTGCACGTCGCCGCCCTCGAGGGTGTAGTTGGTGCGCTTCTCCTCGGAGCCGTCGTACAGGATCCCCGCGTTCTCGAGACACGGGTGGTACCGGAACAGCGCCTTGATGAGCAGTTCTTCCGTCCAGCGGACCCCGTACCGCATCGAGCCGATGATGGAGTGCTCGCCGATCACGATGCCGACGTCGCGCGTGAAGAACAGATTGGGAAGCGGCGGCAGCGCAAACCGGGTCTCGTTCAAGGCGCGGGCGATGGGCCCGGCCTCCTCGAGCGCGCCCTCCACCATGACGCCGACGAGCTGGTCGGCGGGGAGCTCCGCCAGCTGCTTCGCCAGGGCGTCGGACGGGACGACTTCGAGGGCGCGGGTCACCAAGAACTCGCGTACGTCAATGCGCGCGACGAGCTCCGTCAGGAGTGCACGCACCTCGTACACCTGGGCGAAGCGCTCGAGCACCGCGACGAACCGGCGGTGCTCCCGCTCGGCCAGCTCCAGGTCGATGATGTCGTCGTACAGGTAGTCGGCGCGGTTGCCCGGCGTGACCGCGAGCAGCTCCGGACCGGGGGTGTGGACCAGCACGGCCCGCAGCGGGCCGATCTCGGAGGTGACGCGGACGCGGGCCATGGGCGGAATCTAACCGGGCATGGGGGCGCCGGCTAAGCAGCGGCGCAAACAGATGTTAGGGTACGCCGGCGGGCAATTGCGGATTGGCGATTGCCGATTGCGGATTTGAAATGAGAGATCGATCGCGGCGAGGGGTTCGTCGTGACAATCCGCAATCCGAAATCCGCAATCCGCAATTGGCTTCCCTATCGATTGGCAAGCGCAAAACTGAGCGTTTCCAGCTCCAGCGCCATGTTGACCGACTTCACCGCGACGTCGGCCGGGACGACCAGCTGGACGGGAGCGAAATTGAGGATCGCCTTCACGCCCGCCTGGACCAGTTGGTCGGCCACTTCCTGCGCGGCCTCGGCGGGCGTCACGACGATCGCGATATCGGCCGCCTCTTTTTTCAAGTCGGTCGCGATATGGCGCACGTCGCGCACCACCAAGCCGTTCCAGCGCGAGCCTACCTTGCGCGGGTCCTTGTCGTAGATCGCCGCGACGTGAAAGCCGCGTTGCCGGAACCCCGGATACTGCACCAGCGCCCCGCCGATCCGGCCGGCGCCGACCAACACCACGCGGTAGGTCCGCTTCAGGCCGAGGATGTCGCGAATGCGCGCCGTGAGCGCGGGCACGGAGTAGCCGAGCCCACGCTTGCCGAACGAGCCGAAGAGCGAGAGGTCCTTGCGGACCTGCGCCGATGTGGTGCCACCGCGGCGGGCGAGCTCGGCGGAGGAAGCGGTGGCGTGGCCCTGCGCGGCGAACTGTTCCAGGAATCGCAAGTACAGGGAGAGCCGGCGCACCGTGCTCTCGGAAATCTTCCGCATATTGTGAACTATTTCACAATCCACCCCTCCAACGCAAGAGTCGCACGAACGCCTCCGGGGGGAGCGTCTCGGGCCGCGCCGCGGGATCCATCTCCAGCTGCGCGAGTCCGGCGAGCACCGTCGCCGCCGGCTGCCCGGTCGCGGCCATGACGACGTTGCGGAGCTGCTTGCGGCGCCGCATGAAGCAGGTGGTGACGAATCTGCGGAATTCCGCGGCCTCGTCCGCCGCAACGAGCGGGTCCTTCCGGGGAGAGAGGCGCACCAGCGCGCTGTCCACGCGGGGGACGGGACGGAACGCCCCCCGTTTCACGGTGAACAGCTTTTCGACGCGGCAGGTCGCCTGCACGCCGACGGTGAGCGCCCCGTAGTCGCGCGACCCCGGCCGCGCCGCCAGACGATCGGCGACCTCCCGCTGCACCAGGAACACGATCCGCTCGGGCAAGGGCGGGGTCAGCGCCTTTTCGATCAGAGGAGAGGTGATGGAGTAAGGGATGTTGCCGACGATCTTGAAGCTGGGGCTGGGGGCTAGGGGCTTGGGGCTCGGGAGAAGCGCGTGCCAGTCCAGGCGCAAGGCGTCGCCCGACACGACTCGCAGTTCCCCGAGTCCCGAGCCCCCAGTCCCGAGCCCCTCGGCCAGACGCCGATCCTTCTCTATGGCGATCACCGATCGCACGCGAGGGGCCAAAAACGCGGTCAGGCTTCCCTTCCCGGGGCCGATCTCGATCACGACGTCCTCGGGCGTGGGGTCGAGGGCGTCGACGATCTTCCCGAGAATCCCAGGGTCGCTGAGGAAGTGCTGCCCGAGGCGCTTCTCGGGAATCACACCTTGAGGATCACGATGGTGCGGTCGTCGGCGGGGGGGGCACCGCCGGTGAAGCCCGCGAGGTCGGCGTAGACGGCCTCGAGCATATCGCGCGCGGGCCGCTCGGAGAGTCGCGCGACGTGCCCGAGCACGCGCTCCTCGCCGAAGCGGTCGCCGCGCTCGCCGCCCGCGTCCGCTTCGGCCACGCCGTCGGTGAAGAGGCAGACCACGCCCTCGCCCCGGCGCCATTGGTGCGCACCGTCCCGGCCGAGCGCGGTGGGGACGCCCAGCGGGGGGCGAGTCGCCTCGAGCCGAGTGGCCGCGCCCGTCTTGGCGTCAAGCAGAAACGCGTGCGGGTGGCCGGCGTTGGCGTACGTGAGCCGCCCCGCTCGCGGATCCACCACGGCGTAGAACAGGCTTAGAAACATCTCCGTGCGCCCGAGCTCGTCGGTGAGGGACTGCTCGATCCGCTGCAACACCTCGGTCGGCGTCTCGCCCGCCTGCGCGTGGATGCCCGAGGCCGCCATGACGAGGGCCATGATCAACGCCGCCCCGAATCCGTGACTCGTGACGTCGCCGATCATCACGCCGATGCGCTCGTCGCGCAGGCTGAGCAGGTTGTAGAAATCCCCACCGACGGACTCCGCCTGGCGGCAGCGGGCGGCCACGTCCACCCGGGAGGCGATGACGAGGGGTGAAGGGAGCAGCTTCAGCTGCAGGTCGTGCGCCAGCTCGAGCTCGCGCCGCACCCGCTGCTGGGTCAAGTCCTTCGCGACGAGGGTGGCGTTCTCGATGGCGGCGCCGATCTGGTTGGCGATCGCGGCGACGAGCTTGCGGTCGCCTGCCGTGAACGCGTCCGCGCCCCGCCGGTCGGTGAGGTTGATGACGCCGATCGGCTTGGCGCGCTCGCCGGGCGTCGCATACAGCACCGGCACCGACAGGAACGCCTGGCCCTTGTAGGCGCGTCCCTCGGGGCACCCGGGATTCACCGCGAGTAGGTCGGTCGGGTCATAGCTCACGATGCGCATCTCGCGAAACACGCGAGCGGAGATCGAGCAGGGGTCATCTACCTCGATCGGCTCGAGGTCTTTCGGGTCCATGCCGCGGGCGGCGGCGATGCGCAGCAGGCCGCGCTCGGCATCGTGTACCAGCAGGGTGGCGCGCTCGGCGCGCACCACGTTGGACACCTCGTCCAGGATGCGGTGCGCGGCTTCGTCGAGCCGGATGGTGTGGCCGAGGATCTCGCTGATCGTATAGATCAAGTCGATCTCCTCGTAGCGATCCGACAGCTCCGCCGCCACCTGCACGGCGTCGCGCTCCGCGGCGAGCACCGATCCCACGATCTCCGCGAGCACCGCCGGCGGGGGGGAGGGCGGGGAGGGTGGGGAGGGACGGGAGGCCCCTCTCCCCTCCTTCTTCCCCTTGCCCCCGGCGGCTTCTCCGATCTCGAGCCACACGCCGGCGACATCGGCGACCGGTTCGAACCAGGCCGGGCCACGCGGGGTGTCGAGCCGGCGCCCGACCGGCTCCGCACTCGTCTCGTGTCCGTCCAGCTGAGTCGGCGACCAGGCGTCGTCCGGCGCGCCCGCGATCGCCTCGATCCGCCGGCCGTCGGAGCGCCACACGACGAGCCGCGCGCCCGAGAGCCGCTCGAGCGCCGGGAGCATCCGCTCGAGACGACTCAGCCCGCCCGAAGCGTCAGGCAGATGGAGTTTCCTCGGGCGCTGAACGTGACGTGATCCACCAGGCTGCGGAGCACGAACAACCCGCGCCCGTCCTCGCGCTCCACCCGGCCGGGGAGCCTGGGGTCGGGCACGGCGGAGGGATCGAACCCGTCGCCCGTGTCGGTGACGTGAATGTGCACGGCGTCACGGCCGGCCTCGACGCGCACGTGCACCAGGCGACGGGCATCGAGGCGATTCCCGTATGCGATAGCGTTGGCGAGCGCTTCGGCGAGCGCGGTACGTAGGTTGAAGCGGACGCGGCGAGGGGAGAGGACGCCCTGGCGAAACCGGTCGGCGATGAGCTCCACCGCCGGTCCGACGTAGCCCAAGTCGCTCGGCACGTCGAGCGAGAGCTCGAACTCCGACTCACCTCCCGCCGCCGGGCGGCGGACGTCGAGGCGCAGCGGCGTCGTCACGGCTAGAAAGCGGCCAGCGCCTCCGCCGGGGTCTTCGCGATGGAGAAGAGGGTGTCGAGCTTGGTGAGCTCGAACAGCGTCTGCAGGTCCTCGTTCAGCCCGGCGAGGCGCAGATCCCCCCCTTGCTCCCGGACCTTCTTTGACAGCGACACCAGGACGCCCAACCCGGAGGAATCGATGTAACCGGTCTTGGTGAAGTCGATGACGAACTTGCGCGAGCCGCCTTCGAGGGCGTCGAGCACCTTCTGCTTCAGCTCCTGGCGATTCCCGACGATGAGTTGCCCATCCACGCCCACCACCACCACACCGCGCTTGTCCTTCGTCAGGCTGAAGCCCATGTCCGCTCTCCCGCTTGAAGGACGGCGACCGCCGCCGTGTCCACAATATCGTCGGGCGTCGCGCCGCGCGACAGGTCGGCGACCGGCCGCGCCAGCCCCTGGAGGATAGGTCCGATCGCCTCCCACCCCCCCAGGCGCTGCACCAGTTTGTACGCGATGTTGCCGCTGTCAAGATCGGGGAAGACGAGGATGTTCGCTCGCCCGCCGACGGACGAGCCCGGAGCCTTGGTGGCGGCGACGTCCGCCACCAGCGCGGCGTCGCCCTGCAGCTCGCCGTCGAACGCGAAGTCGGGCGGGGGGCGACGCGCGCGCAGCAGCGCGACCGCGTCGCGTACGCGCTCGACCCGCGGACCCTGGGCGCTGCCGCGCGTGCTATAGGAGAGGAAGGCGACCACGGGGTCGTCGCCCACGATGCGGCGGCGGTCGCGCGCGGCGGCGACGGCGGCATCGGCGAGCTGCTGGGACGTCGGCTCCGGGACCACCGCACAGTCGGTGAAGGTCAGCACCGTGTCGTCCCGCACCATGTAGAAGGACCCGCTCACCGTTCCAATCCCCGGCGCCGTGCCGACCCCCCAAAGGGCCGCGCGGATCGTGTCGCCGCTGGGAAACGTGGCGCCGCCCACCATCACATCGGCGAGACCAGCGCCCACGAGGCAGGCGCCGTAGGTGAGCGGGTGCTCGAGCGCGGCGCGGGCGGCGGCGTCCGTCGGGAACTTGTCCGGGCGACGCGAGCGCAACAGCCGCATGCACTCCGGGAGCAGGGAGCGGGGAGCAGTTCCTTCGAGGAGTTGGACGCTCCCCAGTTTGAGGGTGTCGATCCGCGCGGCCGCCGCGCGCACCCGGGGGTCGTCCCCCTCGGGAAGCACGATGCGGAGCCGCGCGCCCCGGGCCCGCTCGTACACGCGAGCGCGGAAGCTCACCTGCCGAATTTCTGCTTCAGCGCTTGCCGGACCGCGGGGTGGACGAGCTGCGAGACGTCGCCCCCGAAACGCGCCACTTCGCGCACCAGGCTCGACGAGAGATAGGTGAGATCGAAGGCGGGGACGAGGAACACGGTCTCGACCCCGGGAGCCAGGTTGCGGTTCATCAGGGCCATCTGGAACTCGTACTCGAAGTCGCTCACGGCGCGCAGGCCGCGCACGATCACGGACGCGCCGACCATGCGGGCAAACTCGGCCAGCAGGCCGTCGAATGCCCGGACCTCCAGGCGCGGCTCCGTAATCGCCTGCTTGATGAGCGCCACCCGCTCGTCGAGTGTGAACAGCGGCTGCTTGGCGACGTTCACCGCCACCGCGACCACCACCTTGTCGGCGAAGGTGAACGCGCGCCGCACCAGGTCCTCGTGACCGCGCGTGATCGGGTCGAAGGAGCCGGGATACACGGCGACGCGGGGGGGGAGAGGGGGGGGGCTCACGGCGCGTAGATGAAAGTCACGGCGGTGTCGCCGTAGCGGCGTGTGTCGTCGCCCGGGATCGCCCGTTCGGCCGGGTGCTCGATCGTGAAGATGCGCGCGAACGCGTTCAGCCGGAACATCGCGACCAGGCGCGCGGCGTTGTCGCCCGCGTACGGCGGATCGGCGAACGCCACGTCGTACTGCCCTGGGTGTAGCCGCTCGACGAAGCGCAGCGCGTCCCGGCGGTGCACCACGGCGCGGTGGTCCAGGTGGAGCGTATTGATGTTCGCCTTGAGGGCGGAGAGGGCGAAGCGGTTGAGCTCCACGAACTCGGCGGTGGCGGCGCCGCGCGACAGCGACTCGAGGCCGAGCGCTCCCGATCCCGCGAACAGGTCGAGCACCCGCGCGCCGCGGATCGAGCGCTGCAGGATACTGAACCACGCCTCGCGCACGCGGTCGGCGGTGGGGCGCACCGTGTCGCCGGCCGGCGTCTTCAAGCGACGACCTTTGAACTCGCCAGCTATTATTCGGACCATCCCGGGCCCGCCTCCCCGTCCAAGTCGGAACGCGGAACGCGGAACGCGGAACAGGTGCTGGCTGGTATGTTCCGCGTTCCGCCTTCCGACTGCCGCATTGCTCACGCGCTCGGTGCCAGAGAGGCCACCCGCGCCTGCAGCGTCGTTCTCCCTTGCCATTCGTCCCGCTCCAGCCGGAAGGCCACGTCGAGCGGTTGCGCGAGCCAGGCGTCCGGGACGACGTCGGCCCACTGGAATCCGATGGCGGGCAGCACCCCGGAGCCGTCGTCGAGCGTAAACCGCAAATGATTCGTGCCCACCCGCCGCGCCCCGACGGCGCGCGCCCCGCGCACCCCGAAGACCGGGGCGGGGTTGCCGGGACCGCACGGCTCGAGGTACCGCATCAGCTTCTCCAGCTCTTCGCTCACCAGGCCCAACGGCAACTCCAGGTCCACGCGCTGCGCCGGCACCAGGTCGTCGGGGCCAAGAAGCTCGCGCGCCACGTCCAAAAACGCAACACGGAACGACTCGTAGCAGGGCCGCCGGATCGTGAACCCGGCCGCCATGTGGTGCCCGCCGTACTTCTCGAGGTGGCTGCCGACGCGGTGCAACGCCCGGTGCAGGTCGAAGCCCGCGATGCTGCGGCCCGAGCCCCGGCCGCTGTCCCCGTCCCAGCCGATCAAGAAGGCGGGGCGCCCGTAGCGCTCCACCAGCCGCGAGGCGACGATCCCGATGACGCCGGGATGCCAGCCATCGGCCGCGAGCACCAGTGCTCGATCCTCCGGGCGGAGCGTCGCCTCGGCGAGCTCCACCGCTTCGTCGAGGATCCGCTGGTCCAGCGCCTGGCGCCGCGCGTTCAGGGTCTCCAGCTCGCGGGCGATCGCGGCGGCGGCGGCGGGGTCATCGGCGAGCAGCAGCTGCAGACCGTCCGCCGGCTCGCCGATGCGGCCCGCGGCGTTCAAGCGCGGCGCGAGGATGAACCCCACGTGCCCCGACTTGACCGGCCGGCCGGCGAGCCCCGCCGCCTCCACCAGCGCGCGCAGCCCCGTCCAGCGCGAGTCACTCAGCATCTTCAGGCCGTGGCGCACCAGGATGCGGTTCTCGCCGGTGAGCGGGACCACATCCGCGACGGTCGCGAGGGCGACGTAATCGAGGAAGTGCAGCGGCAGGTTGGGGGACGCGCCGAGCGCGGGGCCGAGGGCCTGGGCGAGCTTGAACGCGACCCCTGCGCCGCACAAGTTCTTGTCTGTCGACGCACAATCAGGCCGACGCGGGTCGAGCACCGCCGAGGCGGGAGGGAGCTCGTCGCCGGGGAGGTGGTGGTCGGTGATGACGACCTCGATGCCCGCGGCGCGCGCCGCCCGCACCGCCTCGACCGCGCTGATGCCGCAATCGCAGGTGATGATCAGGCCGGCGCCGACGCGCTGTGCCTCGGCGAGCCCGGCGGGACCGAAGTCGTAGCCGTCGCGGAGCCGATGCGGCACGAACCCGTGGACTCGGCCGCCCACGCTGCGCAGCACGCGGGTGAGCAGCGCCGTGGCGCACTGGCCGTCCACGTCGTAGTCGCCGTGCACCAGGATCGGCGTCCCGGCACGGACCACGCCCGCCACCAGCGCCACGGCGCGCGCCATGTCGGCCCAAGCGAGCGGATCGGAGAGGCGCTCGAGATCGGGACGGAGGAACGCCTTGGCGAGATCGGGAGCGCCGAGGCCCCGCTGCACCAGGATCGCCGCGAGCGGCTCGGGGATGTTGAGCTGGCCGGCGAGCGCGGTCGTAGCCCGGGGGTCGGCTTGCGCGGCGACCGCCCAGCGGGCCGGGATCATTCTTTGGAGTACAGCAGCACGCCGCAGGCCTCGCAGCCCTCGATCGTGACGCCGCGCTGGATGAGCGCGCGGCGCTGGGTCGGGACCGCCGTGAAGCAGTGGCCGCACGCGTCCGCATGCAGCGGGTAGAGCGCGAGCGGCGCCTTGCCGCGGCGGATGCGCTCGTAGCGCGCCAGCATCGCGCCGCTCACGCGGCCAGCCGCCTCCTCGCGCTCGACCACGGCGCGCTCCCGCTCGCCGACGATCTGCTCGCGCCGCCCGGCGAGGGCCTCCCGCGCCGCCGCCTGGCGCGCGCGCAATTCCTCGAGTGCCCGCTCGGCCTCGGCCGCCCGGCGCTCCGACTCGGTCACCGCGTCGCCCGAGCGCATGAACTCCGCCTCTTCCTTCGCCAGCACCGAGCGCGCCAAATCGAGCTCGGCCATGAGAGTGGATGCTTCCTTCGCGCCCCGCACCCACTCGAGCCGTTGCCGCCGCTGCTCCTGCATGGTGCGGTAGTTGGCGATCTTCCCCTCCAGCTCCTCGCGCCGGTCCGATGCGGCCTGAATCGCGGCCTGCGCCGTCGCGAGCGCCCGCTCCGCCACCGCCTGCGCCTCGTCCAGCGCCTGGAGCTCGGGGTGGAGCGCCGCCAGCGCCTCGTCGGTCGCCGTTACGGCCTGGTCCTTCTCTTGCAGCGCCAGCAACGCCTCAAGTTCCGGGTGCACCTCGCCTCCTCATGGCGATCTTGTAACGCGGATATCGTTTGCGGAGCTCGTCGAACACGCGGCGCTTCTCCGCGATCAGCGCCGCCTGTCCGTCGGGGCTTTCGAACGGCAGACGGCGGTCGAGGTCCTCGAGCTGCCGCTGCAGCCGCCGGGCCTCGATCCAGTTCACCGCCCGCTCGTACAGCGCGTTGGGATCCCGGTCGTCCAGCCCTTCGGCCTTGAGCTCCTCGTAGGCGCGCGCGGAGGTCTCGCTGAGCGAGAGCACCGCGTCGTCGGCGATCGCCTCGAACACCTCGCGGTAGGGGACGAACTCGAATTCCTCGGCGTCGACGGCGTCGACTACGCGAGCCTTCCACGGGTCACCCTCTAACATCAGGAGCAGCAGGGCCTTCTCGGCGGAGGCCGGCAGGCCGGGCGCTGGGAGCTGGGAGCGGTTCCCACCGGCGGCCACCGTCGCGGGCCGCGCCGTCGGGTACGGCTCCCCGCTGTCTACGCCGGCGAGTGCCACCTCGCGCTCCAAGACATCCTTCCGCACGCCCGCCACCTCGGCGGCGCGGGATATGTACAGCTCCCGCGTGATGGGGTCCGCCGCCGCGCGGATGGTGGGCAGCAGGCGATCGAGCGCGCGTCGCCGCCCCGGGAGCGTGGCGAAGAAGCCCTTGCGGTCGAGGATCTGGATCTTTCGCTCGAACACGTCCACGGCGTCCTTGAGAATCGTTTCGAGGCCCGCGGCACCGCGCTGCCGCACGAGGGTGTCGGGGTCCTCGCCCGGCGGGAGCGTGGCGACGCTCACGCGCAGCCGCTCGCGTAACAGCTCGTCCCCAGCGCGGAACGTCGCACGCAGGCCGGCCTCGTCGGAGTCGTACAGCAGGACCGCGTGCGCGGCGTGACGCTTGACGAGCTGAGCCTGGTCGGCCGTGAGCCCGGTGCCGAGCGGCGCCACCACCTCTTCCACGCCCGCGAGCGAGAGCCGCAGCACGTCGAAGTAGCCTTCCACCACGATGGCGCGGTCCGCCTTGCGCATGGCGTGCTTCGCCACGTGCAGGTTGTAAAGCAGCTTCCCCTTGTGGAAGATCGGAGTGTCGGGGGAGTTGAGATACTTGGGTTCTCCGTCGCCCAGAATGCGGCCGCCGAATCCCACGACGCGGGCGCGCTGGTCGTGGATCGGGAACAGCAGTCGGCCGCGGAACCGCGGCAGCAGCGAGCCGTCCTCCCGTTTAACCACGAGGCCCGCCTCGAGCAACCCGTCGTCACGCACCCCCAAGCCTTTCATCGCATCGAGGAACGCGGTTCCCCTGGGCGCGTAGCCCAGCCCCAGGGGCAGCACCGTTTCCAGGTCGAGCTGCCGCGACCCGAGGTACTGCCGCGCCCCCTCCGCTTCGGGGCTCTCGCTCAGCTGGCGGGCGAACCAGTCCGCGGCGGTCGCCACGACGCTGTAGAGCGGTTCATGGGGATCGGGACCGGACGGCCCGCGCTCGGGGATCGTGATGCCGACCCGGCGGGCCACCTCGCGCACCGCGGTGGGATAGTCCATCCCCAGCCGTTTCATGAAGAAGGTGAACACGTCGCCCGCCTCGTGGCACACGAAGCAGTAGAACATCCCCTTCCTCGGGATGACGGCGAAGTTGCGGTGCGTGCCGCCGTGGAACGGGCAAGGCCCGCGGAAGTCGGCGCCGGTGCGCTTGAGCTCCACTTGCTCACCGATGATGCCCACGAGGTCCGCGGCCTCGCGCACTTGCTCGATCACGTCGTCGGGGATCAGGCTCACGCGGTGAGCTCCGCGATCGTCACGCCGTGGCCGCCCTGGTTGGGGGGCGCGAACCCGAAGCGCTGGACGCGCCGGTCGGCCGAGAGGATGTCGTGCACCAGCTGGCGCAGGGCGCCGGTGCCCTTCCCGTGGATGACGCGCAGGTAGGGGAGATCCGCGAGCACGGCGTCATCCAGCGCCTTGACGAGCTGGGCTTCTGCTTCGTCGACTCGCAGCCCGCGCAGTGAGATCTCGGCGGTGGCAACGGCGGCGGTCGGGTGGTCGGCCGGTCGGGGGATGTGCGACGGTTTGCCGCGGGCCCGCTTAAGCTCGTCGAGCGACACCCACCGCTTCCCCTTTCCCTCTTCCCCGGTCCCTTCCCCGGCTGTTTCCCCCGCCGTTTCAGCGAGCGCTTGCTCGACCAATTTGCGGGCTTCGCGCGCGGTCGCTTCGTCTACGGCCGCGCGGGCCCGCCCGAGTGCCTCTTCAACCTTGCGCCGCGCTTCGAGCAGGTACGCACGGGTCTGCTCCCGCGCCTCGCGCTCGAGCGTCTGGGCGCGCGCTTTCACCTCGCGCTCCCGTTGCGCGACCTGGTCCGCGCGCGCATCGACCCGCGTCGCATCTTCGCGCAGCGCCGCGTCGCGTGTGGCCAGCTCCTGCTCCCGCGCCTCGAGCTCCCGCGCGCGCGCTTCCACCGCGGCGAGCAGCGCGTCGAGCGCGCGCTCGGCCTCGGGCACGGCGCGCTCTGCCAAGGCGAGCACCTCGGGAGCGATCCCCAGGCGGCGCGCGATGGCGAGGCCGTACGAGCGGCCGGGGACGCCCTTCAGCAGTCGATACGTCGGGGTCAGCGTCTCGGCCTCGAACTGGAGCGACGCGTTGACGATGCCCACCGTCTCGGCGGCGAGCTGCTTGAGCGCGCCGAGGTGCGTGGTCGCGAGCGTCACGACGCCGCGGCGGGTGAGCGTGCGCAGCACCGCGCTGGCGAGCGCTCCCCCTTCCGCCGGGTCGGTGCCGCTCCCGATCTCGTCCAGCAGCACGAGCGAACCGGGCCCCGCGTGCTCGAGCAAGTCGCGCAGCGCGGCGACGTGGGCCGAGAAGGTGGACAGGCTGGCCGCGATCGACTGGCGATCGCCGATGTCAGCGAAGACGGCGTCGAACACCGGCAGTGCCGATTGGGGGCCGAGCGGCGGGATGATCCCGCTCTGCGCCATCAGGCAGATGAGTCCCACCGCCTTGATGAGCACCGTCTTGCCACCGGTGTTGGGCCCGGAGACGAGGATGGTGAGCTCGTCGGGGGCGAGCACCAGGTCGAATGGCACGACGACCGCGTCGCCTCCGACGAGCAACGGGTGCCGGCCGTTCCGGATCGCCATCGACCCGTCGCCGATCTCGGGAACGAACCCGTTCACTTCCACGGCGTAACGCGCCCGGGCGCACAGGTCGTCGAAGGCGATGCACATCTCCCACGCGGCGGCCACACTGTCGCGGTGCGGGCGCAGCAGATCGGTCAGCTCGCGCAGCACGCGCAGCACCTCGCGCTGCTCGTCGGCCTCGGCGGCGCGCAGCGCGTTGCCGAGCTCGATCACCTCGGGCGGCTCGACAAACGCAGTGGACCGGGTCGCCGACTCGTCGTGCACGATCCCGCCGACCCGCGCGCGCGCGGTCGAGCGGATCGGGATCACGTAGCGGCCGCCCCGCAGCGTGACGGTTGCGTCGGGGGCGCGGTCGGTCGGATCCAGCGCGGCGAGCATCGCCTCCAGCTTCGCCACGAGTCGCTGGCGCGCTTCCCGCACGCCGCTGCGCGCGCGGGCGAGCGCGCGCGACGCCGAGTCGAGCAGCACTCCCTCGGCGTCCACGGCGGTAGTGAGGCGTTGCTCGAGCTCCTTGGGCGGCGGGTCGACCCGCAACGCGGCCGTGCGGGGGGCATCGCCGGCGAGCCGAGCCAGCTCCGCCGCGGTGACGCGGCAGGCGGCGAGCGCCCGGGCGAGCGTCGCGAACTGGAGGCCTTCGAGCGCGCTGCCGGGCACCGCCAGCAACTCGAGCGCCGGCGCGATGTCGGGGACGGGCTCGGCGCGAATGGCGTCGTCGTGGAGCAGCAGCGCGGCGAGCTCGGCGACCTGCGCCAGCGCCGCCCGGATCACCTCGGGGTCGCTGGCCGGAGCGCGGGCACGCACCCGTGCGGCGCCGAGTGGCCCGGCGGCGTGCGCCGCCACCCGCTCGAGCGCGGCAGGGAATTCCAGTGTGTCCAGCACGGAGGAGGCGACCCCTCCCGCGACGCTCATACGCTCGCCGCCAGCTCCTCGCGGGCGATCTGATTCACCAGCTTGCCGTCCGCCCGGCCTTTGAATTTGGGCATCACCTGCCCCATCAGTTTCCCCAGGTCCTTGGCTCCCCCGGCGATGGCCTCTCGCACCGCGCGTCGGATTTCCTCCGGATCGACGGCTGCCGGGAGGAACTCCTCGAGCATCTTCACTTCGGCGAGCTCGCGGTCGGCGAGTTCCTGCCGGGCGCCGGCGACGTACTGCTCCGCGGCCTCGCGGCGCCGCTTGATGCCGCGGCGCAGCACTTCGACCGCCTCGTCGTCAGAGGCGGGATGGTGAAGCTCGAGTTCGCGGTTCTTGAGGTCTGCGAGGATGGTGGAGAGGAGAAGGGTGCGCGCCTGATCGCGTCGTTTCCGGGCTTCGTTCATCGCGGCGCGCAGCCGCTCGGGCACACCGGCCACGGTCAAACCAGCCGCGGGCGCCGGTTCTTGCGGCGCGCGGCGTTCATCTTGCGCTTCTTTCGTTCGCTGGGCCTCTCGTAATGACGGTGTTTGCGCAGGTCGGAGAGGATGCCCGCCTTCTCGCACTGCTTCTTGAAGCGCCTCAGAGCGCGCTCGAAATTCGCGTCATCATGAATGATGACTTCCGGCATGGCCGTCGCTAACTGTGATGGAGACACAAACTTAGCCGTCCATGAGTGGCTGTGCAACCCCGTGACCTCATCCCGGCGGCCAGGTCATCGGCCGCCCGCCCAACAGGTGGAGGTGCAGATGAAATACCGTCTGGCCCCCGTCGGGGTTGGTGTTCATCACCACTCGGTAGCCCCGCTCGGCGACGCCGGCGTCGCGCGCCACATCGCGCGCGAACCCGAGCAGCCGCCCGAGCAGCTGCGGGTCCTTGGCGTCGTTGAGTGACGCGACGTGGTGCGTGGGGATCACGAGCAGGTGCGTCGGTGCCTGGGGATTCACGTCTTTGAAAGCGAGCATCCCGTCGCCTTGCCGCACCACGGTGGCTGGGATCTCGCCCGCCACGATCTTGCAGAAGATACACCCGGCCGCGCTCACCGGCTCCCGAACGCCTGGCGGAGCTGCTCCCACAGCTTGCGACCGACGCGACCCTCACCTGGGGGCGCGCCTTCGACTTTCGCCAGCTGCTCGAGCGCCGCGCGCTGCTCCGGCGTGAGCTTGGCTGGTGTCCAGACGTGTACGCGCACGTGCACGTCTCCACGGCCCCCTTCGCCGAGCCGCGGCAGCCCCTTCCCTTTCACGCGGTAGATGGTGCCCGTCTGCGTTCCCGGCTGGATCTTGAGCGCGGCGTTGCCGTACGGCGTGGGGACCTCGACCTCGGCGCCGAGTGCCGCCTGCGCGAACGAGACGGGGAGATCGTACACCAGATCGTCGCCGTGGCGTTCGAAGCGCGGGTCTTCCGCGATCTCGAGCACCGCGATCAGATCACCCGGCGGGCCGTTGCGGGAGCCGGGCACACCCTGGCCGCGCATCGTGAGGTAGTGATGCTCCTGGACGCCAGCGGGGACGTCGATCTGGATCGTCTTTTCGGCGCGCACGCGCCCGTCGCCCTGACATTTGGGACAGGGGTGACGGATCACGCTGCCCTCGCCCGCGCAGCTGGGGCACGGCGAGACCGACACGAACTGCCCGAACATCGAGCGCGCGGCGCGCTGCACCTCGCCGGTCCCGCCACACGTCTCGCAGGAGACGGGGTGCGACGCCGCCTCCGCCCCGGTTCCGCCGCACGCGGTGCAGCGGTCCAGGGTGCGCAACCGCATGGTCTTGGTGGTGCCGCGCGCCACCTCGTCGAGCGTGAGCTCCAGCGTGACCTTCAGGTCCTGCCCCCGGTGGCGCTCGCGGCGGGCCCGCTCGCCGCCGCCGAAGAAGGCGTCGAACCCGCCCAGTCCGCCGAAGTCGCGCATGAAGATGTTGAGCGCCTCGGAGAGATCGAAATGCGCGAAGCCGAACCCCCCTCCGCCGGCGCCGCCGCGCACGCCCGCCACACCGTAGCGATCGTAGGCGGCGCGCTTCTCGGGATCGCGCAGCACCTCGTACGCTTCCGTGATCTGCTTGAATTTCTCTTCGGCGGCCGCCTTCTCCCCGGCGGCGACGCGGTCCGGGTGGTGCTGCATGGCGAGGCGACGGTAGGCCTTCTTGATGTCCGCTTCGCCCGCATCCCGCGCCACGCCCAGAAGGGCGTAGTAGTCGGTCCCGCGACTCACTCGAGCAGCTCGCCCACGAGGCGGCTGGTGTGGTCCACCAGCGCCACGATCTTGTCGTACGGCATCCGGGTCGGTCCGAGCACGCCGATCACCCCCGACAGCGCGCCCATCCGATAAGAGGCGGTGACGAGCGTGAACGGCGAGAGTCGGGAATCCTGGTGCTCGCTCCCGATGGTAATCGTGAGGCCGTGCCCCAGCTGCCGGGCGAGGGCCTCCCGCAGCACATCGCGCCGCTCCGTGACCTCGAGCAAGCCTTGCAGTCGCTCCTGCGTGGCGAACTCGGGCTGGCCCGCGAGCAGCTGCGCGCTGCCGAGCACCACGCCGGCAGCCGCGGCGCTCGTCGTCGCCACATCGAACAGTTCGTCGGCTTCCTGGACGAAGATGTTGAGCAGCTCGCTCGAGCCGGAATCGCCGGCGGCGTCCCGCAGCCGATCCGAGAGCGTGCCCCTGATGTCGCGCAGCGTTAGCCCAGCCAGCCGCTCGTTCAGGACCACCGCGACGTGCGCGACCGCCTCGGCCGCCATCTGCGACGGCACCTCGACGAAGATGGTGCGTACGACCCCACTCTTGAGCGTCAGGACGAGCAGCAGCCGCTCCCCCGACACCTGCAGCAGCTCCAGCCGCTCGAGCAACGCTTCGTCGAGCGACGGGCTGACGGCGACCCCCAGCTCCTTGGTGAGCACGCCCAGCACCTGCGCCGCCCGCTCGAGAATCCGGTCCACCGCGGTGCGTTCGCCCGTCAGCTCCTCACGGATCTGGTCCGACTCCGACGGCGGCACCTGCGACAGGTGCATGAGCGAGTCCACGTAGACGCGGTACGCCAGGTCGGTGGGAATGCGACCCGCGGAGGTATGGGGATGGTACAGGTAGCCCTTCTCTTCCAGGTCGCTCATGGTGTTGCGGATCGTGGCGGCCGAGAGCAACATGCCGAACCGCTTGGACACAGTCCGACTCCCCGCCGGTTCGGCGGTCTGGACGTAGGTCTCGATGACGGCCTCGAGAACCTGCCGCTCGCGCTCGGTCAGAGATGTCGCCATGTTACCCAACCTCTTAGCTGCTAACAATTTACACGGTCGCCCCGGCGTCGGTCAAGTCGCGCACCAACGCGTCGAGCCGGAGCCAGCCTTCCGGAGTGCAGGCGAGCCGCCCATCCCTGATCTCCACCCAGCCTCGCGCCGCCCAGGCGGTGATGGGCGGCAACTGGCGGTAACGGGCGGTAAGGCGGAGGCCCGCAGCGGTCCGCAACGCCAGGTACAGCCGCTCGAGGTCCCGTTGCGCGGGCGTGAGGATCTCCTCGGACGCGACGGGCGAGCGGCCGGCCGCGATCGCCCGGGCGTACGCCTCCCACGCCGCGATGTTCCAGCGGCGCGCGCGGCCGTCGTAGCTATGGGCCGCGGGGCCGAGGCCCAGGTACGCCCGGCCGGACCAGTAGGCGGAGTTGTGGCGCGAGTGGAACCCGTCGCGACACGCGTTCGACACCTCGTAAAAACGATAGCCCTGAGCCGCAAGCCGCGTGTGAGCGAACAAATACTCGTCGGCATAGCGGTCGTCGTCAGGCGCCGAGGTGGCGCCGCGCAAGATCCAGCGCGCCAGGGGCGTCCGGTCCTCGACGGTGAGGCCGTATAAGGACAAATGCGCAGGGAGCAGCGAGCAGGCCAGATCCAAGTCCCTAGACCAATCGCGGCGCAACTCTCCGGGCAACGCGAAGATCAGGTCGAGTGAGATGTTATCGATGCCGGCGGCTCGCAGGGTCCGCACCGCGTCGCCGATGCGCGCCGCGTCGTGCGAGCGATGCATCCAGCGCAGCACGCCGTCATCGAACGATTGGGCACCGAGCGAGACGCGGTTGATGCCGGAGGCGCGCCAGGCGACGGCACGGTCGGGCGTCACGTCTTCCGGATTGGCCTCGAGCGTCACTTCGACGGAATTGCGGATTACGGATTGCGAATTGCGGATCGCCGCCAGGAGAGCGCCGAGGGCCTCGGCCGGGAGCAGCGACGGCGTGCCGCCGCCGAGGTAGATGGTGTCGAGTCCTGCCTCCAATGAGCCCAGGGCCGTCGGCCCGGGGTCAGCCGCGCGGAGCAGCGTCAGTTCCCCCAGCACTGCGTCCACATACTCCCGCGCCGGGATGCGCTTCCGGACGGCGATAGAGAAGTCGCAGTACGAGCAGCGGCGCACGCAGAAGGGGATGTGAACGTACAGGTGACGCATTATGGGAAGGTAATTGCGGATTGTGGATTGTGGATTGCGGATTGGACGCCCGCTCATCAAATCCGCAATCCGAAATCCGCAATCCGCAATCAACTAACCCCAAACCGCATCCCCGGCTCTTGCCGCACGAGCCCACGCAGCTCCAGCTCCGTCAGCGCGGTGAGGACCGCGCCCGTCTCGGCACTCGCCGCCGCGACAAGCGCGTCCACGTGCATCGGCTCCACGATGAGCGCGTCCCAGAGGGAGCGCTGCAGTGGGCTCAAGTCAACCGGCAATGCCCGTGCGGGTGGACCAAGCCCTGGGCCCCGCCCCGCAGCCTCACCGGAAGACGGCTCCCCCCCCCCGGTTAGTTGCGCCGCGCCGGGCAGCCCCAGCTCCTCCAGGATGTCGCCGGCCGACAGCGCGGGCTTGGCGCCCTGCTGGATCAGCTTGTTGCACCCGAGGGAGGTCGGGCTGGTGATGGGACCGGGGACGGCGAGCACGCTCCGGCCTTGGTCGAGCCCGCAGTCGGCGGTGATGAGCGCGCCGGACCCGGGGGCCGCCTCGACGATGACAGTGACGCCCGCGAGACCGCTGATGAGCCGGTTGCGGCGCGGAAACGTATGGGCGTGCGGCCGCTCGCCGGGTGGCAGCTCGGTGACAAGGCAGCCGTGCGCGACCATGCGGTCGTACAGCGCCCGGTTGGCGGCAGGATAGACGACGCCGAAGCCATTCCCCAAGACGCCCACGGAGGCGCCTCCCGCATCGAGCGCCGCGGCGTGGGCGATTGCGTCGATCCCCCGAGCCATGCCGCTCACCACGACCGCGCCTGCCCGCGCGACTCCGGCGGCGAGCAGCTGTGTCGCGGCAGCTCCATAGGCGGTGTGGTTGCGGCTGCCGACCATGCCGACCGCCGGCCGCCCCAGCAGACCCGCGTCGCCCCAAGCGTACAGCAGCGCGGGCGGCTCTGGAACCTCGCGCAGCAGCGCGGGGAAGTGAGGCGCATCGGGGAGGAGCACGGTAGCGCCTAGACGGTCGAGCTGCTCGAGGATGGCGTGCCCATCGTGCCGCCGGGCCGCGCGCACCGCCGACGCCGCGGCGCGACCGAAGCCGGGGAGCGCGGCGATGGCGCCGTGGGGAGCCTGCAACGCCGCCGCGGCGCTCTGGAACGCCGTAGTGAGCGTGCGGAGCCGCGCGGCACCGATGCCCGGCACCTGCGCCAGCGCGAGGTAGGCCGCTAACTCGTCGCGGCCCGCACTGGGAGCAGTTGCCACAGGGTCTCGAGCAGCTGCGGCACCCCCTCACCGGTCACCGCGGAGATGGCGACCACGGGTGCGCCGTCCTGCGTACGGATCTCGGGAAGCGTGGAGCGGGGAGCGGGGAGCAGATCCAATTTGCTCAGCACTACGATGTGAGGCTTCGCCGCCAGCTCGGCGGAGTGGAGCGACGCTTCTCGCAGCAGCAGCTCGTAGGTCGCTTGCGGGTCCGGGCTGTCGACCGGCACGAGCACGGCCATCAACCGGGTGCGCTCGACGTGCTGCAGGAACCGCAAGCCCAACCCCTTCCCCGCATGGGCGCCTTCGATGATCCCTGGAATGTCGGCCACCACGAGCGAGCGGCCTTCCGACAGCGCCACGACGCCGAGATGGGGCTCGAGCGTGGTGAAGGGGTAGTCGGCGATCTTGGGGTGCGCCGCCGAGATCACGGAGAGCAGCGTGCTCTTGCCGGCGTTCGGCTCGCCTAGGAGACCCACGTCGGCAATAAGCTTGAGCACGAGCTGCAGGTTGCGCTGCTCGCCGTACTCGCCCGGCTCCCATTCGCGCGGGCTCTGGTGGGTGGGCGTGGCGAAGCGCGCGTTGCCGCGCCCGCCGCGACCCCCCTTCGCGACGAGCAGTGTGTCCCCCGCGCCGAGCACCTCGCCGAGCAAGGTACCCGCATCGGCATCGTGCACCTCGGTGCCCGGCGGCACCGGGAGATAGAGATCGGCCCCCGTCTTGCCGGTCATGTTCTTGCCCTTGCCGTGCTGCCCGCGCTCCGCCTTCCAGTGGCTGCGGTAGCGGTAGTCGAGCAGCGTGGCGAGGTTGGGGTCGGCGCGCACGTAGACCGAGCCGCCGGGGCCGCCGTCGCCGCCGTCCGGCCCGCCTTTGGGGACGAACTTTTCGCGGCGAAAGGAGCTCGCCCCGGCGCCGCCTGCGCCGGCGACCACATGCACTACGGCTCGGTCTATGAACATTGCGGATTGCGGATTGCGGATTGCGGATTGGCACGGCGGACGCCGCGTCCCATTCGCGCCGTCCGGATCGATGCCACCGTGATTGCGAGCAGCTCTCCGGTCTCCAGTCTCAGTGGCGCGATGCGGGGGGCGGACGCAAGCGAACATTCACAAAGCAAGTCCAACCAGAAGGCTGTCTCGTCTGCTTCCTCTTCGACAATTCCCATCTTTGCGATGAAATCTCTTCTGGAGCGGGCGCGGCACGCCGCTCGGTAGTTGGCAGCCACTGATGTCACGGAGCGCACCAGCTGTCGACTGATGACATCTGCGGCACGGGTTGGCGGTAATTCACTCGTCATCTGAATCGTAGCAACCGCCAAGCTGCGCATCCTTCGCTGTAATACGTCTCGTGTCACGGGGCTCGTCATGTCAATCCGCAATCCGAAATCCGCAATCACAGTTTCCGTTGCCGCACATCCTCCCATTGCACATGTGCGCTGCGTCGTCGCTCGGCGTCGAGATCCCCGTCGATCACCGCCAGCACCGCCTCCACCTCGCCCCGGGTGGCGCCCGTGTTCAGCGCGCCCCGCAGATGCGAGTGGAGCTGCTGGGCCGCCCCCAGCACTGCGATCGTCGCCACCGTGCATAGCTCGCGCCGCTTGAGATCGAGCCCCGGCCGGCCTATCACCTTGCCGTAAGCGTCCACCAGCACTAGGTCCTCGAGGGCGGGGTGCAGCGCCCGCAGGTTGAGCAGCAGCTTGTGGTACGCCCGGCCGTACACCGCCTTGCACACGTCGGCGCCGCGCCGTGCCCACGCCTCCCAATCCTCGTGCGCCAACTGCTCCGCGGCGCCGTCCGGCTGCTCAGCCCCCTCCTTCGCCCCCGCCCCCAACCCCGCCACCTCACGCCACACGCCGAACGCAACCAGCGCGAGCGGGTATCCCACCACGAGCAGGCTTTGCAGCAGTAGCTCCTCGATCCACAGGTCGGGCACCGCCGCCACGCGCGCCGCCGCGAGGCGCTGCTGCAGCACCGCGATCTTCCCCTCAGCGAGCGCCGCCGCCACCTGCACTAGGGCAGCCGTCGGGGGATCCAGTCCGGCTCGCTGGTCCGAGCTCACATTACCATTGCGCATTCCGCCATCCGCCATCGTTTCATTTCTCAAGCCCCCCATTTACGCGCAATTCGCCCACGATCTCGCCCCGAGTGTTCACGTTGGGCCGCGCAGCGAGCGAGGGCGGGCGCGGCCGGAGACCGAGCTCCTCGAGCACCGCGGCGATCGCAAGGGCCGCGGCCACGCCGTGGCCATCCTGCACTTTGAGCGCGACGCCGAGTCGTTCCCGCACCAGCAGGGCACAGTACACACCCTCGGCACCCACCTTGGTGATCACGCGGCCGGGGTGAGCACGCATCAGGTCGGTGCAGGGACGGCCGGACCCGGCGATGAGCTCGGGGTGGCGCAACATTGATTGAACGATTGCGGATTGCGGATTGCGGATTTGACCTTCGCCCTTCGAATCCGCAATCCGCAATCCGAAATCCGCAATCGCCAGTCGCGCGTAGGCGAGCGCCATATTGCGAAGCGGCAGCCCATAGCACACCACCCCGCAGCCATCCACCGCGGTCCTGATCTCGCCCTTGGGAACCTCCGTCCACCGGCTCGCTTCCTCGAGGCAGCGCTGCTGCACGGGGTGCTCCAGGCGCGTGTAGAACTCGGTGGGCCAGCCGTGGTGGCGCGCCAACGCAAGCATACCGGCGTGCTTTCCCGAGCAGTTCGAATAGACGGCGGTGACACGGACGCCGCGAGTGGCGTAGTCCTGGGCGACGCGCTCCGAGAGCGGTGGGTGCGGTCCGCACAGGAGATCGCGCTCGCCGCATCCGATCTTCGAGAGGAAGTCGCGCACCATCGCCACCTGCCCCGGCTCGCTCGAGTGCGAGGCGCAGCACAGCGCCAGCTCGGCGGCGGTGATTCCGAAGCGCTCGACCGCGCCGTCGGCCACGAGCGGGATCGCCTGAAACGGCTTCGCGGCCGAGCGCCAGAACGTAACGAGGTCGGGATCGCCTACCCGGGCTACGAGCTTCCCCGCCGCGTCGACGACGGCGACGTGCACTACATGCAGCGTCTCAACCACGCCGCCGCGAACCTGTTCAACTCTCACCGCCACCTCCCTTCCCCTCCCCACTGGAGAAGGGAGAAGGGAGATGTCCCCTCCGGTGCGCCGTGGGCTCCCCGCGCGCCGAATCGAACTTCTCCCTTCTCCCTTCTCCCAGAGAAAGTGCGATTCCCAAGAGCACCAACAGCCCCCCCAACAGTGCGGCCGGCCGGGGAACCTCATGTATGGCCGGCACCAGCCACGCAATGATCGTCGCCCCCACCGGCTCCCCCAGCGCCGCGACGTTGACGGTGGTGGCGCGGTAGTGCTGGAGCGCGTAGTTCATCCCAGTGTGTCCGATCAGCATCGGCCCCGCGGCGAGCGCGGCGAACACCGCCCAGTCACGGCTGGCGAACCCAGTGAGCGGCGCGCCGGACAGCGCGGCCATGAATCCCAGCAGCACGCCCGCGACCGCGTACACCGTCGACGCATAGCTCCACACGCTCACGGTGCGACGCACCCGGCGCCCGATCACGTAGTAGCCCGCTCCCGTGACCGCACCGGCCAGCGCCAGCGCGTCGCCGCCCAGCGCACCCCCCGAAGCTCGCGCGTCCGCCAGGCCGATCAGCGCGGCTCCCGCGACCGCCAGGGCGATGCCCCAACGCTCGGTGCGCGTGGGATGCTCGCCCAGCCACAGCGCTGCGATGCCCCAGGCGAAGATCGGCTTCAGCGAGACGAGCAGCACCGAGCTCGCCACCGTGGTGAACCGGAGCGACGCGATCCACGTCCAGAAGTGCAACGCGAGCAGGACGCCCGAGAGCACCATGAGCGGAAACGCCGCGCGCACCACGCCGATCCGTTGCCGCTCGCGCGCCGCCAGCGCGAACGTCACGGGCAGCACCAGCGTCAGCCGCCAGAACGCGATCGCCACCGCCGGCGCGGCGGCGAACCGCACGATCGGGCCGGCATAGGTCGTGGCGAGGACTGCGACGATGAGAACCAGGAGGGGCGACATGGGCGCGTCAAAATAACGGAAAGATGGGCCGCGCGGTTGCCTTATCTCCCCTCCGTACCCAGATTCGCCGATCGATGCGTCCTGCCCGCCTGTTCCTGTTTGCAGCCTGGCTCTGCGCCGGCCCGGCCGCCGCGCAGGACGCCTCGCCCTACGTGCCGCTGCAGCACTGGGCGATGCCGTACGTCGAGCAGCTCATCGCGGCCGGGGCGATCGCCGATCCCACCCCGCTCACCCGGCCGCTCAAGCGCTCCGACCTGGCGCGCGCGCTGCAGACCGCTGACACGACCGCACTCTCCTCCGCCGCCCGCGGCATGATGCGCCGCCTGCTGGCGGAATTCACGGGGCGACGGCCCGCGCCATCTTACCGGATGGAGGGCCGCGTTGGCGCCGCGGCGGCGACGCAGGGGTTTCGCGATCCGCTGGAGCTCGGCCGAGGTATTCCGCCACGACAAATCGACAAGCGGGCGTTCGCGAGCGCCGACCTCGACCTGCAGTTGCTGTTCGGTCCGGTCGTGCTGGTGAGCCACCCTGTGGTGGACACCCGTCTGCAGTTCGACCCTGACTGGTACGGCAGGACGGACAATGCGAGCGCGTTCCCGGAGGCCTATGCCAGCGCACAGTGGCGCCAGGGGGAGGTGTTCTACGGCGCGTTGGCGCGCAACTGGGGGCCGAGTGGTATCCAGGGTGTGCTGCTCTCGGACAGCCCCTACAGTCTCGATCACTTGTACGTCACGTTCGGCACGTCGCGCGTGCGGTATCAGGTGATCGCCACGCAGCTCGACACTCGAACCGATGCGACTGGTGCCGCGGTGAATCGCTATATGTCGGTGCATCGGCTCTGGATCCGTCCACCGGGACGCTGGACCTTCGCCGTGTGGGACGGGGGCGTCTGGTCGGGGGTAGGACGCCAGTTCGAGCCGTGGTTCCTCAATCCGACCGCCTGGAGCTACATCCGCCAGTCGAACACCGGAACCAACGTGAATAGCTTCCTCGGGTTCGACGTCGAGCGACGGGCTGCGGCTACCGTGTTCGCCCAGTTCATGCTGGACGACATCCAGGTATCGCGCAGAATCCCGTCCGACTTGAAGCCGACGAGCTACGCGTTCACCGTCGGTGCGAAGGGGCGCGTGCGGTCCGCCGCCGCCGCATGGACGCTGTTCTACACGCAGGTCGCGAACCTCACCTACCGCAATGAGGACGACCTCCAAGTTCCGCTGTACCACCTGCTCGGCACCGGCCGGAACTTCTCCGACTACGACCAGGCGACGCTCAAGGTCGGGCTGCTCGCCCGTCCCGGACTGCTGCTCGAGCCGGAGCTGACGCTGCTGCGCCAGGGCGAGGGCGACCCACGCCTCCCGCACCCGCTGGTGCCTGCCTATCCGAGCACGGCGACGCTGTTTCAAGGCGTGGTGGAGCGGACGGTGCGGCTCGCGCTCGGCGGGAGCTGGCAGCTGGGCGGATTCCAGCTCACGGGCAACGGCGGCGTGCACCTGATCCACAACGCCGGACACGTGCGCGGGACGAGCGATACCCGCTGGGTGGGGTCGCTCGGCGTGACGTACCGCGTTTTCTACCAGAACGCGCTGCCTTGAGCGGGAGTACCGGCGGTTGCCAGAAGGCCGCACGCGGGACAATTTGCGCGCTCCTTATGCGCGTCCTGATCGCCTTCGCGCTCGGCGCCGCGCCGCTGGCGGCGCAGCAAGCTTCCGCGTACATCCCGCTCGACCACTGGACCATGCCCTACCTCGAGCACTTGATCGCCACGGGAGTAGTGCGGGATCCCACGCCCCTCACGCGGCCGCTGCGGGAGGCCGACGTGGTGCGCGCGCTGCAACACGCCGACACCCTGACGGTCAGTAGCACGGTCAACGCGACGCTGCGCCGGCTGCTGGCCGCGTTTCCGCAGCAACAGGAAGGGCCGCGCTACCGCGTGGACGGACAGCTGGGTGTCGCGGCCGCGACCTATGCGCGGCGGGACCCGCTCGCGGCGCTCGATTCGGCCGGGCCCCGGCAGGCCGGACCCAAGCACGGATACGTGAGCGGCGGGTTGGCACTGCAGCTGACGTTCGGCCCCGTGGTTGCGGCGACGCACCCCTACTTGGACACGCGGCTCAAATACGATCCGGACTGGTACGGGAAGAAAGACCGCAAGATCGCCGGCCGCACGGCAGAGTCGTATGTCAGCGCGCAGTGGCGCTACGGGGAGGTGTTCTTCGGGCGGCTGGACCGCAACTGGGGACCGAGCATCGTACAGGGCCTCCTGCTATCGGACGATCCGTACGGGCTCGATCACCTCGGCATCACGCTGGGCACGAGCCGGGTGCAGCTGCAGGCGATCGCGACGCAGCTCGACGACCGGGACTCGGCCGGCGTGCTGGTGCACCGCTACATGACCCAGCACCGCCTATGGATCCGGCCCTCGAGCAGCTGGACGCTCGCGCTGTGGGACGCATCTGTCCTGTCGGGCGCCGACCGCGAGTTCGAGCCGTGGTACCTGAATATCCTGAACATTGGGTACCTGGAGCAGCTGAACACCGGTACGAACGTAAACAGCTTCTTCGGCCTGGACTTCGAGCGCCGCGGCCACATAACGCTGTTCGGGCAGCTGATGCTGGACGACATTCAGGTTGACCGCAAGACCGCCCTCGACCAGAAGCCGAGCAGCTACGCGCTCACGCTCGGGACCAAAGGGCGGGCGGGGGCCGGCGCCGCCTGGAGCCTGTTCTACACGCGGGTCTCGAACCTGGCATATCGCAACGAGAACAACCTGCAGGTGCCGCTCTATCATTTTCTTGGCACCGGCCGGAACTTCGACGACTACGACCAGGCGACGCTCAAGCTGGGGTTGCTGCCGCGCGCCGCGCTGCTGATCGAGCCGGAGCTCACGCTGCTGCGCCAGGGGGAAGGCGACCCGCGGCTGCCGCACCCGCTCGTGCCCGATTACCCCACCACCGCCGCCTTTCTCCAAGGGGTCGTCGAGCGCACCGTGCGCGTCGCCTTGTCGGGGAGTTACGCTCCCGTTGCGCGGTTCGGCCTGCGGTTCGACGGCGGGGTGCACCGGATCAGCAATTACCTGCACATGTCGGGGCAGACGCGGACGAAGTTTGTAGGATCCCTGTCAATCGCATACCGGTTTTCGACGCAGGGAGCGCTACCTTGAAACCGCAAGGCGAGGGAGAAGGGAGAAGGGAGATGTTCCTTTCGGTGCACCACAGCAGTTCGGTCCCCGTAGGGTACGTCTCCCTTCTCCCTTCTCCCGCTAAGGGGACGCACCCTTGGCTCGCGGCTCGATGACGGTGCAATCCGACCCCCGCCTCACCCGCGACTACCTCGAGGGCCTGTGCCGCAACATGGCGGCGCGTCGCATCGTGGTGCTGGGCGACGCGATGCTGGACATCTATCTCTCGGGGGAGGCCGAGCGCATCTCGCCGGAAGCGCCGGTGCCGGTGGTCGCGGTGGACACGCGGCGCTCGGCACTGGGGGGGGCCGCCAACGTGGCCGCGAACGTCGGCGCGATCGGCGCCGAGTGCCGGCTCGTCGCGGTGATCGGCGACGACCCCCGGGCGGACTCGTTCCGGGCGGAGCTGGCGCAGCACCGCCTCGCCGACCGCTTCATGGTCGTAGTGGCGGCGCGGCCCACCACGTCCAAGACGCGCGTGATGGCGCGCGGCCAGCAGGTGCTGCGGATCGACGAGGAAGTGGACGACCCGATCCCGGCGCGGGCCGAGGAGCAGGTGGCGAGCCGGCTGCAACAAGCGATGGCCGACGCCGACGCTCTGCTGATCGAGGACTACAACAAGGGGACCCTCACCCCGGTCGTGATCGAGCTCGCCATGACGCTCGCCAAGAAGCGCGCCATTCCGGTGGTGGTGGACCCCAAGTTCAAGAACTTTTTCGCTTACCGCGGCGCGGCGCTGTTCAAGCCCAACCGCCGCGAGCTGGAGCAGGCGATGGGCGCCACGCTCGACCTGGGACGCCCGGACGCGCTGCCGACGTCGCTCGACAAACTGGGAGTGGACAACCTGCTCCTGACGCTCGGCGCCGCCGGCATGGTGCTCGTCACCAAGGACAAGCAGATCCACCGTATCCCGGCTATGGCGCGCGAGGTGTTCGACGTTTCCGGCGCGGGCGACACGGTCACGGCATGGACGGGCAGCGCGCTCGCGGCGGGGGCGGCGGTGCGTGAGGCCGCGCAGGTGGCCAACTACGCAGCCGGCATCGAGGTCGGCAAGTCGGGGGTCGCCACGGTGTCACCCGCCGAAGTGCTGGCGGCTTACGACATGCGCTACGACCAGCTGGGAAAGCTACGGCGCGGCGGGCTGTTGTGAGGCGGGCGCATGCCTGCTCACAAGGGCGCGGCTGACGCCGCGGCTCGGCGTCTGCCGCTGAAGCGGCGATCCACGCCCGTTTACGGGCAGAGGCCGAGCCGCGAGTTCACTCGCGGATCAACGCGCCGATCCATGGCATCCGGCGCTCGCTCACACGATCACGGTCAGCGTCGCCGAGCCCGAGCCGACGGCGCCGCGGCTGTCGGTGACTGTCACTACGATCCGGTAGCTACCCGGTAGCAGATATGTATGCGTCGCGCTGATCGAGCCCGGACTCGAGGCACTGCCCGTTCCTGACGTACCGTCGCCCCAATCGATGGTGTAGGTCCACGGCCCGTTATCCGGGTCGCTGAACGACGCCTGTAAGGCGTAGAGCAGACCGACCGCCACGGTCCCGCCGGTCACGGTCACGGTCGGCGGTTGGTTGGGGGGGGGCGGCGGCGCCGTCACCGTCACTGACTTGGACGTGGTGCCCGTCGCCCCCTTGTCGTCCGTGACCGTGAGCTGCACGGTGTACGTCCCCGCCGCCCCGTAGGTGTGGCTCGGGCTCTGCGTGGTCGCCGTGCCCCCGTCGCCGAAGGTCCAGCTCCAGCCGGCCACGCTGCCGTCCGGATCGCTACTGGCGTCCGTGAAGGTGCAGGCCAGGTAAGTGCAGCTCGGCGTGAACGCCGCGACGGGCGGTTGGTTCGGCGGCGGGGGGGGCGGCGCCGTCACCGTCACTGACTTCGACATGGTGCCCGTCGCTCCCTTGTCGTCCGTCACCGTGAGCTGCACGGTGTACGTCCCCGCTGCCGCGTAGGTGTGGCTCGGGCTCTGCGTGGTCGCGGCGCCGCCGTCGCCGAAGCTCCAGCTCCAGCCGGCCACGCTGCCGTCCGGATCGCTACTCGCGTCCGTGAAGCTGCAGGTCAGGTAGGTGCAGCTCGACGTGAACGCCGCGACGGGCGGCTGGTTCGGGGGCGGCGGGGGCGGCGTCACCGTCACTGACTTCGACGTGGTGCCCGTCGCCCCCTTGTCGTCCGTCACCGTGAGCTGCACGGTGTACGTCCCCGCCGCCGCGTAGGTGTGGCTCGGGCTCTGCGTGGTCGC
>Ga0209158_1000015_pt1 | contig 132113 bp, 119 predicted proteins | sample GraSoiAngelo_140_FD_185897 | JGI IMG/M metagenome (GOLD analysis project Ga0209158, IMG submission 185897) | Grasslands soil microbial communities from the Angelo Coastal Reserve, California, USA - 14_0929_12_30cm (SPAdes) (version 2) | ecosystem: Environmental > Terrestrial > Soil >...
CGTTCGACCTGCCAACCCAGATTGGAATGGACTCCGATCATTCGATGTCCCTGGGCGAAGTCGGTAAGGTAGGCGTTGCCATTGACTCGGTCGAAGACATGGAACGGCTATTCAATGGCATCGACCTGACCAAGATCTCCACCTCGATGACCATCAACGCCACGGCATCCATCTTGCTGGCGTTGTATGTGGCTGTGGCCAAGCGCCAGGGCGCCGACATTCGCAAGCTTTCCGGCACAGTACAGAACGATGTTCTGAAGGAGTACATCGCGCGCGGGACGTACATCTATCCGCCCGGGCAGGCGATGCGCATCATCACCGACCTGTTCGCCTGGACCAACGAGAACGTCCCTGACTGGAATACGATTTCGATTTCTGGCTACCACATGCGCGAAGCCGGTTCGACAGCCGTTCAGGAAGTGGCTTTTACCTTAGGCAACGGGATGGCCTACGTGCAGGCGGCAATCAAGGCTGGACTGGATGTGGACCGGTTCGCCCCGCGCCTCTCCTTCTTCTTCAACGCGCACAGCAATTTTCTGGAAGAAGTAGCGAAGTTCCGCGCCGCGCGACGCATGTGGGCGCACATCCTGCGCGATCATTTCAAGGCCAAGAATCCTCGTTCCTGGACGCTGCGTTTCCACACCCAAACTGCTGGTTCGACGCTCACAGCGCAGCAGCCGGAAAACAACATCGTGCGCACGGCGCTGCAGGCCTTGTCGGCGGTGTTGGGCGGAACCCAATCGCTGCACACGAATTCTTTCGACGAAGCGCTCGCGTTGCCCACCGAAGAAGCCGCTCGCATCGCGCTGCGTACTCAGCAGGTCATCGCTTTCGAATCCGGCGTGCCGCAGACGATCGACCCACTCGCCGGCTCGTATTATCTGGAGTCGCTGACCAATGACATCGAAAAGCGCGCCACCGAATACCTTGACAAGATTGACGCGCTAGGGGGAATGCTGAAAGCCATCGAACGCGGCTACGTACAGCAGGAGATCCAGAACGCGGCTTACGAGTACCAGCAGAAGGTGGACCGGACAGAAGCCGTGGTGGTCGGCGTGAACCGGTTTACGGTCGAAGAAGAAGGCGCGGTTCCTATCCTGCACATTGACCCTGCCCTGGAACCCCGCCAGGTGGAACGCTTGCGCGCTATGCGCCTCCGCCGCGACAAGAAAGCCTGGGAGGCCGCGCTGAAGCGGATCGAAGACGCCGCCCGCTCAGGCGACAACCTCATGCCGCACATCATCGGCGCCGTGGAAGCCTACGCAACAGTCGGCGAAATTTCCGACACCATGCGCAAGGTGTTTGGGGAGTACAAGGAAGCAGTGGTGATTTAGGTTGAGTTGCCTTTAGAACCTCAGCCACACTTGTTCACTCTGCTTTTCACTCCGGTTTCAGAATCGTCTGGTAGTGCACCGACCGTTCATCGAACCGCGACAGCAGCTTGTGTGCATGGGGCGGAACGACGGCGGCCTCGTAGTCCTCTCCCGCAAACGCGCGCACCGCGTCCATTGAGTCGAAGAAGGTCAAGGTGACGAATTCGACTTCTTTAGCGGCGTTTCTACGCAGCAAGCAGGCGCCTTGATAGCCTTTGATCCGGTGAATTCCGGGCAGGATCTCGGAGCGTAGAAGCTTTTCGTAAGCCTCCGCGTTCGCGGGCGTGGTCCAGCCATGCCAGAGTCGTGCAATCATCGGCAGCTCTCCCATTCAGGATTGTGATCCCGAGCGCCGCGAGGGATCTGCAGTTCTGCCTTCTGAAAAAAGCAGATTCCTCGGCGCCAAAGCGCCTCGGGATGACAGCATTTTCATCGATATCAGAGTTTTGCAGGAAAACATCCGGCTTGCATTCTTGCTTTTTGCGGCGTGCGGCGCCTTAGGCTAGCGCTGCTCTTCGGTTTTGTAATCGCAGGCCTCGCGACAGTCCGGGCAGTAGTAGAGTCCGTCGCTGCAGAGCCGGGCGTCGATCTGACCCTGGCACAGGGAGCAGTATTTCTCGCACTCGCAGCGCTGTTCGCTCATCTCGCATTGCGCGCAAATGAACTTCGTTTTGGTCGCCATGAGCGAACTGTAGACCAGCGTGTGCGGGAAGGGAAAGTTCCGTTGGTAACCGGAAAAGCAGATTCCTCGGCGCTGAAGCGCCTCGGAATGACAAGATTTCCTGAGCTACACTGTCATCCAGAGCGGAGCCGGACGATTCGCTCGCTAATCGCCCGGCGAAGTCGAGTGAGCTGCTCGCCCGGGTGGATCACTCGCTTGGAAGGGAATTCTCACCAGAAATTGTTGCATCCCTTCGCGGGCAGGAATGCCGGCGCCAGACACAGCAGACCTCGCCCATTCCTATTCTGGGAAAACCCCTGACCCAGGCAGCGGGACATTATTGAAGCCCTTGCCATGTGCGTGTTACGGTATGAAGTCTCATATCCCGGCAGCCCAGCCACTGCCCGCGAGGTCTGTCCGTGTCCGCTGTCGAGGCGACTACTCTGACCGTTCGCAAGACCGCTCTCAATCCCGTTCACCGCCAGATGGGCGCCAAAATGGTCGAATTCAACGGCTGGGACATGCCGGTTGAATACCCGTCGAGCGGCGGCATCATTGCCGAGCACAATGCCGTGCGCAACGGAGTGGGGATCTTTGATGTCAGCCACATGGGCGATATCCGCCTGCACGGACCCGAAGCCCTGTTCGCGGTGCAGCACATCACCATGAATGACGCCTCCAAGCTGGCCATCGGGCAGGCCCAATATTCGGCCATGTTGTATCCGCAGGGGACTTTCGTGGACGACGTCATTGTGCATCGGCTCGCCGAGAACGATTACATGCTGGTGATCAACGCCGGCACGCGCGAAAAGGATTTCAGCTGGGTCCGAGATAACACGCGGGAATTCGATTGCTATGTCGAGAACCTGAGTGACGACTTTACCCAGATTGCGATCCAGGGTCCCAAAGGCGTGAACCTGCTGCAGAAGCTGACTGACACCGATCTAGGGGCGGTGAGGTTCTACTGGCTTACGCGGGGTACCGTCTGCGGTCTGACGAATACGTTGATTGCCCGCACCGGCTACACCGGCGAGGACGGTTTCGAAATCTACGTTCCCGCCGATGAGCCCACCAGCGCTATGATTTGGAAAAGAGTTTTGGAAGCCGGCAAGGAGTTCGGAGTGGTCGCCTGCGGCCTGGGCGCACGTAATACCCTGCGGCTCGAATCCAAGCTGGCGCTCTATGGACACGAAATATCCGACACCATCAACGTCTGGGAAGCCAGTCTCGATCGTTTCTGCAAGATGGAGAAGCTCAATTTCATAGGCCGGGGCGCCTTGGAAGAGGCCAAAGCGGAAGGGCTTAAGCGCACGCTCGTCGGGCTGGAAATGGTGGAGCGGGGAATTGCCCGCGACGGCTACAAAGTCCAGGATGATTCGGGCCGGGAGATCGGCTGTGTCACCAGTGGCTCCTACGCGCCATTCCTGAAGAAGAACATCGCGCTGGCCTACGTGCCGCCTGAGTTTTCAAGACTAGACGGCACGGTCAAGGTCGAGATTCGCGGGCAAGGCGCAAAAGCGCAGATAGTACCCACGCCGTTCTACAAGCGGCCCAAAAAAGTTTAGTTACAAATTCAAGGTTGTCATCCTGAGCGAAGCGAAGGATCTCTGCATTCCAGCAAAGCATAGATCGTTCCCGGTCCAAGGCCGGTCAGGATGACAGCGGGAGCGCAAAGCTAGGAGCTAGAAGCTATCATGGTCTACCCATCCGATTTCAAGTACACCAAAGAGCACGAGTGGATCAAAGCCGACAGCAAAACCGGCACGGTGGGGATCACGAACTATGCCCAGGAATCGCTCGGCGACATCGTTTTTGTCGAGCTGCCGAAGGTAGGTACCGAGATCACTGCGGGTAAGGCCTTCGGTAGTGTAGAGTCCGTCAAGGCCGTGTCTGATCTGTTCGCTCCGGCCTCCGGCACCGTGACCGAGGTCAACACCGAATTGGCTACCGCGCCCGAAATGATTAATAAAGATGCTCACGCCGCCTGGATGCTGAAGATCACGCTGAAAAACCCGGCGGAGCTGAACGCGCTGCTCTCCGCGCCTGACTACGAGAAGTTTGTCGCGGAAGAAGCCGGACACTGAACGAAATTGCCAATTGTCGATTGTCAAATGGAAACCCTGCTAAATTGGCAATCGGCAATTGGAAATCAACTTGATTCGCTTCGACATCTAATAAGGTCTCCTATGCGCTATCTACCCAAATCTCCCGCCGACCGCGAGGCCATGCTAGAAGCCATTGGTGCGCGGTCGATCAATGATCTGTTTGAGCCCATTCCGGGCCAATACCGGCTGAAACGCGATCTTAAAGTGCCGCGCCAGATGGCCGAGTCGGAAATCATGGACTGGTTCGACCAATGCTCGCGCGAAAATGGCGACGAGTATTCGATCTTTCTCGGGGCCGGCGCCTACTACCATTACCGCCCGGTGATCATTGACTCATTGATCTCCCGCGGCGAGTTCCTGACCGCCTACACGCCTTACCAGCCGGAGGTTTCGCAGGGCACCCTACAATCGATCTTTGAGTTCCAGACGATGATTTGCGAGCTGACCGGGATGGAGGTGGCGAACGCCTCTATGTACGACGGTTCGACGGCCTCGACCGAGGCCGTGCTGATGGCTACGCGGCTGACGGGCCGGCGGTCGGTTACCGTGGCCCGCAGCATCCATCCGGAATATCGAGAGGTTCTGGAGACCTATGCGTTAAATCAAGGCATACCGCTGAGCACAGTTTCCTTTGGAGAGAACGGAGGGGTGAACCTGAAGGGACTTCAGAAATCCTTCACTCCGGATACTGCTTGCGTTCTCATCCAGTCTCCGAATTTCTTCGGGACCATTGAGGATGTTGCCGCTATCGCCGAGATGGCTCATAAGCATGGAGCCTTGCTGGTAGTAGCGATCTCCGAAGCCGTTTCTTTGGGAATCGTGGAACCGCCGCGACAGGCAGACATCATCGCCATGGAAGCGCAGTCATTTGGGGTTCCGCTGGGCTTCGGCGGTCCCTATTGCGGCGTGATCTCTACTCGCGAGCAACACATGCGGCAGATGCCGGGCCGCCTCGTCGGTCAGGCAACGGACCGAAAGGGCAAGCGCGGCTTCGTGCTCACTCTGGCCACGCGCGAGCAGCATATCCGCCGCGAAAAGGCCACCTCCAACATCTGCACCAATCAGGCTTTAGTCGCTTTGATGGCCAACATTTTCATGACGGTCTACGGCAAGGTAGGTCTAAAGGAATTGGCCAAGCAGAATCTGGCCAAGACCGCTTATGCCGCGACCAGGTTCGGCAAGCATGCCAAAGTCCTATTCCCCAGCGCGCCGCGATTCAATGAATTCGTAGTGCAGACCAAGGAAGATCCCTACGCGATCAACCATCGCTTGCTTGGACACAAGGTTGTGGGAGGCTTCCCGCTGAAGAAGTTCTTTCCGGAATTGGGGAACGCGGCGCTGTGGTGCTGCACCGAGATGACCAGCAGAACCGCAATTGATACCGCGGTCGGCGTGCTCGCCGAAAGCGAAGCCACTGAACCGGCGCGGGAAACCGCGGGGGTGGCGCGATGACACCGATGACCCGCAAGGCCACCCGCCACATCAGCCAGAATGAAGGCTTGATTTTCGAGAAGTCGTCTCCCGGCAAGGCCGCTTTCAAGTTGCCGCCGCTGGATGTGCCGGAGGTGGATACGGCGAAGCTCCTCGGCGAGTCCGAGCGTAAAGACCTGGGCAACATGCCCGAAGTGAGCGAGATCGAGATCATCCGACACTTCACGCGGCTCTCGACCTGGAACTATGCCATCGATCTGGGCATGTACCCGCTCGGGTCCTGCACCATGAAGTACAACCCGCGCGTCAACGAAGCGGTCACGCGTCTGCCCGGACTCGCCAATGGACATCCATATCAGCCGGAGAAGATTTCTCAGGGTGCGTTGCGCATCATCAAGACCTTGAGCGAGTGCCTGACCGAAATCACCGGTATGGACGCTATTACTCTGCAGCCCGCTGCAGGGGCTCACGGCGAGTTAACCGGGCTGCTCTTGGTGCGTGGCTACTTGCAATCGAAGGGAAATCCGCGCAAGAAGATTCTGATCCCTGACTCGGCGCACGGGACGAATCCCGCCACAGCGGCCACGGTGGGTTACGCAGTTGAGAATCTGAAATCCAACTCGCTGGGGATGGTAGACATTCCGTCGCTAGCGGCGCAGATGAACGAAGATGTGGCCGCGCTCATGCTCACCAATCCCAACACGCTGGGCGTTTTCGAGCAGGAGATCCACAAGATTGCCGAACTGATGCACGCTAAGGGGGGTTTGCTCTACATGGATGGCGCCAACATGAATGCACTGGTTGGCAAGGCCCGGCCCGGCGATTTCGGCGTGGATGTCATGCACCTGAACCTGCACAAGACCTTCTCGACGCCACATGGTGGCGGAGGTCCGGGATCAGGTCCGGTTGCCGTGAAGAAATTTCTCGAGCCCTTCCTACCCAAGCCGGTGATCGTGACCAAGGCGGATGGAACCCTGGGCTTTGACTACAACCGTCCGCAGTCCGTAGGCCGCGTGCGCGTCTTCTACGGCAACTTCGGAATGTTCACCCGCGCCCTCGCCTACATCCTGGCCAATGGCCCCGATGGCCTGCGCCAGACCACCGAAGATGCCGTCCTCAATGCCAATTACATTCGCAAGGGATTGGAGGGCGTTTACGATCTGCCGTATTCGACGCCCAGCATGCACGAGGTCGTGTTTAGCGACAAACTACAGGCGAAACAGGGAGTGAAGACTGGCGACATTGCCAAGCGTCTGATCGACTATGGCTTCCATCCTTACACAGTTTCGTTCCCGTTAATTGTGCATGGGACGCTGATGATCGAGCCGACGGAGAGCGAATCGAAAGAAGAACTCGACCTGTTCATCGAGGCGATGCGCTCGATTGCGCAGGAAGTCCAGGAAGAGCCGGGAACAGTGCTCGAGGCGCCGCACAACACGCGCGTCTCGAGGCTGGATGAAGTAGCGGCCGCCCGCAAGCCAGTGCTCCGCTGGAAACCCACCGCGTAACAATTCTGCTGTCATCCTGAGGGCCTTCAGGCTCGAGGAGCTATGCATTTACTTGGAATCTAAGATCCTTCGCTGCGCTCAGGGTGACACTGGTGGAAAAGAGGTGCTCCCACAGTGCGGGCACGTCACTCCTTGGTGATCGTGCTCGCTCAGGGTGGAACCGTTTCAAAGTTCTTGTGGCAATCGTTGCAAATGCAGTCGTCGACGGGCATGGGCACCTCCCGCTCAACGAGCCTGGGGATTGCTCTCCAAGAGATTGTAGCGCTTGCCCCGGTGCCCGAAAACTGCTGATTTCTGATTCTTGATTGCTGATTGGAATAGATCCAGCCCGGCCTTTCTCAAATCAGAAATCAGCAATTCTCATTTTTTCTCTGCGAACTGGATGCTGGCCCGAGTGTTTTCCCAATCGAGCCGCATGGTGCAGTTGCCGCCCTCTTGGTCAAAGGCGATGGTGAAGTTCTCCACCGCTGCCGCAACCTTCGAGACCTGCATGTCCAGGCGCGCCAGTTCGTCCGACTCGTATTCCTTCTTATACGGAGTGCCCCATTCGCCGGTCTTTTTGTTGATGATCAGCGTCCACTTGTCCTGATTGGGCACAGTGAAAATCGTGTAGCTACCAGCAGGAACGTCTTTGCCGCCCACCGTCAGATCGGTATCGGTGACGAGAGTGGTGGCTTCATTGGCGCCTGTACGCCACACCTCGCCGTAAGGAACCAGACCGCCGAATATCTTGCGGCCCTTTGCCCGCGGGCTGGAGTAATCCACCTTGATGGTCTTGCCGTCGGGAAACTTGCATTCCGCGCTCCCCGGTGGACTCGGACGTTTACTTTTATCCTGTTGGGCAACTGCGATGAGAGTGAAGCTGAGAAGGAAGACAACAAAAACCGCGAAGTTTTTCTTCATGCTTGCTCCTTGGAAAGGCACTTAGCATTTAGCCGTTTGCATTTCGCCAGCCAAGGCTACTGCCACTCCTGAAGAAGAACAACTGCCTGCTCCCGGGCTAAATGCTAAATGCTAAATGCTAAGTGCCTTTGACGCAAAAACGAAGCGCGGGATAGCACGCTTCCTACGCGACCACGTACTTTCCCGCATCAATGACTCTCTGCGCGATCTTCTGCCGTGCCGCGATGGTATTAAATGGCTCATGTTTGGCCAGACGCCGCAGGATTGCCATTTGGGTGCGCATCATGTCGCCATCGGCGACAGCTGCAATTACCTTCCTGGCCGCCGCCTCGATCTTCTCCATCGCCTGTGACAGGTATACCTGGGTCATAGCAATCGGCAGCTCTGAAGCAGCTTCGCCGTTGTTCTCAATCAGCTTTTGGGTGCGGAGGACGGCGGTTTCCATCGCGTAGGTCTCAATCACCACATCGGCGATGGCGCCCATAACCTCCTGTTGGTCCTGGATGGCCTGCATGTATTTCTGCGTAGCCGCACCGGCGGCAAACAAGCCAAGCTTCTTTGCCTTAGCCACGAGCCTGCGCTCGTCCGCCAGAGGACCTTCCATTTCCTCGCCCATGCTCGGTCCGGCGAGAACCTCATCCATCAGCTTCTTGATAGCCGGCCTCAAGGGCAGTTGTCCGCTCATTGCGCGCTTTAGCAGGAAGCCGGTGATGATGAGCCGGTTGATTTCGTTTGTGCCTTCGAAAATGCGGTTGATGCGGGCGTCACGATACGCGCGCTCGGCCGGATATTCTTCGACAAAGCCGTAGCCACCGTAAATCTGCACCGTCTCGTCGACCACGTAGTCGATCATCTCCGAGCCCCACACCTTGATGATGGAGCACTCGACTGCGTACTCCTCGATGGCCTTGCGGATCTGCTGCATGGCGTCGGGCGCAGCCTTGTCAACTTCCGAAAGCGCAACGTCCATCATCCCCACCGTCCGATAGACGAGGGATTCGCCCGTGTAGATATCTACCGCCATGTTGGCGAGCTTTTCGCGAACCAGGCCGAAGTCCGCGATGACCTTGCCAAAAGCCTTGCGCTGCTTGGCATAGGCGATGGCATTCTCCATCGAGACGCGGGCCCCGCCCACGCACATGGCGCCAAGTTTGAAGCGTCCCACGTTGAGGATGTTGAAAGCGATCACGTGCCCCTTTCCGGCTTCGCCGAGAAGGTTCTCTACCGGGACCTGGCAATCGTTCAGAATGATGGGGCAGGTGGATGATCCGCGGATCCCCATCTTGTGTTCCTCCGCGCCAATAGAAAATCCGGGAAAATTCTTTTCAACCAGAAACGCCGTGAATTTCTCGCCATTGATTTTCGCGAACACGGTGAATAAGTCAGCGAACCCGGCGTTGGTGATCCACATCTTTTCGCCGTTCAGGATGTAATGCTTGCCGTCTTTCGACAGCTCGGCGCGTGCCCGGCAGTTAAGCGCGTCGGATCCGGAAGACGCCTCAGAAAGCGCATAGGCCCCGACGATCTCGCCCGTTGCCAACCGGGGCAAGTACTTCTTTTTCTGTTCTTCCGTTCCGAAATAAACGATAGGCAGCGTGCCGATGCCAGTGTGGCCGCCCCATGTGGTAGCAAACCCGGCGTATTTAGCCACGTGGTCCGCGATGATCGCGGAAGAGACTTTGTCCATCTCCATTCCGCCGTAAGCTTCCGGGATGTCCACCGAACTGAGGCCCAGTTCTCCTGCTTTCTTCAGCAGGTCGCGGGTAATAGAAAAGTCCTTGTGCTCGATTTTTTCAGCGTTAGGAATGATTTCGTTCACCGCGAAGTCTTCCGCCGTCTGGGCTATGAGTTGGTGCTGTTCGGAAAAGTCCTCCGGCGTGAAAATCTCGCTCGGCTTCCGTTCTTCCAGCAGAAAGCTGCCGCCGGAAACCTTGCTCTTGGGAATTGCAGAAGTAGCCGCCATGTGAATTGACCCCTTAGCCCAAAAATAGACGCGAACGTTGGATTTGGCCGTGTGATTGGCGATGCTAGATTGCGATTTTCAGGTTAACCACCAAAAAGTTTACAGCCACGGCAGGCTTTTGTCAGTGACATGTGGGACGGTGGCAGGTCCCGGGTCGCAGGTCGCAGGTTTCAGGTTCCGACCTTGAGACCTAATACCTGGGACCTGACACCTGATACCAAGACCTGCGACCTGACACCTTTTCCATCAGCGACTTACCCCGGTGGTCCGCATCTAAATATGCTAGGCTTCTAAGATAAGCCGGGGTGCGTGCCCCACCTGAAGGAATTCAGATTTGATTAACACCTTACTAGGCAAGATCTTCGGGACCAAGAACGAGCGGGAAATCAAGCGTCTGATGCCCAATGTCGGGGCCATCAACGCGCTTGAGCCGCAGATGAAGGCGCTGAGCGACGAGCAGCTTCGCGCCAAGACCGACGACTTCCGCCGGCGCATCCAGGAACGGCTGGGCAAAATCCAGGACGAGCCGGATGCCGGCCCGGATCGCGCCAAAGAAATCGAAGAAGAGCGTAACCGCGTCTTGAAAGAAGCCCTCGACGAAATCCTCGTCGAAGCTTTCGCCGTGGTGCGCGAGGCCGGTCGACGCGTCCTGAACATGCGTCACTTCGACGTGCAGTTGATCGGTGGCATGGTCCTGCACGACGGCAAGATCGCCGAAATGAAGACTGGCGAAGGCAAAACGCTGGTCGCCACTCTTCCCGTATATCTGAATGCGCTGAGTGGCCGGGGTGTACACGTCGTCACCGTGAACGACTACCTGGCCAAGCGCGACTCGGAGTGGATGGGCAAGCTCTATCGCTTCCTCGGCCTCTCCGTGGGCGTGATTGTTCATGACCTCGACGACGAAGAGCGCCGCGAAGCCTATGCAGCCGATGTCACCTACGGCACCAACAACGAATTCGGCTTCGACTACCTGCGCGACAACATGAAGTTCGACCTCAATGATTGCGTTCAGCGAGGCTTCAACTTCGGCATCGTTGACGAGGTCGACTCCATCCTGATCGACGAGGCTCGCACCCCGCTCATCATCAGCGGATCGAGCGAGGAATCCACCGACAAATACGAGCGCGTTAACCGCATCATTCCCAAACTGGAGAAAGGCGAGGAACTCGATACCGCCCCCGGTGAGCCCAAGCAGCTTACGGGTGACTTCGTGGTGGATGAGAAGCACAAGACGATTACCGTCACCGACGAGGGCTGGGAAAAAGTTGAGAAGCTGCTTGGCATTGGCAACATCGCCGATCCCGAGAACTGGGACCTGAAGCACCACGTCGAAACCGCCATCAAGGCCCACTCTCTCTATCGCCGAGACGTGGAGTATGTGGTCAAGGCCAAAGAAGAGAACCCGCGCGAGAAGGAAGTGCTCATCGTCGACGAGTTCACCGGCCGCCTCATGCCAGGCCGGCGCTGGTCCGATGGCCTGCATCAGGCAGTCGAGGCCAAAGAAGGCGTCAAGATCGAGCGCGAGAACCAGACGCTTGCGACTATCACTTTCCAGAATTACTTCCGCATGTACAAGAAGCTGGCCGGCATGACCGGTACGGCCGAAACAGAAGCACCAGAATTCGAAAAGATTTACCGGCTGGAAGTGATTGTTATTCCCACCAACCGGCCGCTGCTCCGCGTGGAGAACTCAGACATTGTTTATCGTACCGAGAAGGAGAAGTACTTCGCGGCTGCAGACGAGATTCAGAAACTGAATCAGATTGGGCAGCCAGTTCTGGTAGGCACTACTTCCATCGAAAAGTCGGAGCGCCTGTCTGACTTGCTGAAGAAAAAGGGCATCAAGCATGTGGTGCTGAATGCCAAGTTCCACGAGCGCGAAGCGGAAATCGTGGCCCAGGCGGGACGAAAGGGTTCGGTCACCATCGCCACCAACATGGCCGGCCGTGGTACCGACATTCTGCTGGGTGGGAACGCCGAATTCATGGCCAAGCAGGAATGCCTGAAGAAGGGAATTGCGCAGCCAGTCGGCGCGGCCCAGGGCAAAATCCAGCGCAAGGCGGAAGATGGTAAGAGCACCCTGTTCTACTATTCGGGTAACGAATTCGTAGTTCCCACCGATCAGTGGGAGCAGATTTTCAACCGCTACAAGTCCGAGACCGACAAAGAGCACGACCAAGTTACTGCGGTCGGTGGCCTGTTCATTCTGGGTACCGAGCGCCACGAAGCCCGCCGCATTGATAACCAGTTGCGTGGCCGTGCTGGACGCCAAGGTGATCCCGGAGCCTCGCGCTTTTATCTCTCCCTCGAAGATGACCTGATGCGCATCTTCGCCAAGGAGTGGGTTTCAAAACTTCTCCAGCGCTTGGGCATGGAAGAGGGCATCCCGATCGAGTCGCGCCTCATCACGAAGCGGATCGAGGCTGCTCAGAAGGCGGTGGAAGCGCAGAATTTCGAAGCCCGCAAACACCTCCTCGAGTACGACGACGTAATGAACAAGCAGCGCGAGGCCGTCTATGGCCTGCGCCGCCAGCTTCTGGAAGGCCTCGATCAGAAGGAACTCATCCTCGAAGACTACGTTACCGGAATTCTCAGCGACCTCATGGACCAGTTCGCCTCGCGCGATGTCCATGCGGAAGATTGGGACATCAAAGGCCTGAAAGATGCGGTCTTTACGCGCTTCGGGGTGGATTTCCTGGCCGAGGGGGTGAAGCCAGAGAGCTTGAACCGGCAGGAACTGGGCGATGCGATCTTCGACAAGCTGAAGCAACGTTACGAGGCGAAGGAGAAGTTGATCGGCCCCGACGCCATGCGCCATCACGAGCGCATGATCATGTTGAGCGTGCTCGACTCCCAGTGGAAAGACCACCTGCTCAACATGGACCACCTGAAAGAGGGCATCGGCCTGCGCGGTTACGGCCAGCACGATCCTTTGGTGGAATACAAGCGAGAGTCCTTCGACATGTTCGAAGATATGATGAAGCGCTTCCAGGAAGACACGGTCCGCTATCTGTACTTGATGCAAGTCCTCGAACGACCCAGCGAACCCGTAGAAGCGCAGCCTGAGTTGGCCGGTGGCGACGGAAACGGCCGCAGACCTCGCAACCTTGCTACCTCCGTAGACGAACTGGAGGAAGCATTCCAGCGCCGCAAGCGTCGCGAACTGGAAGAAGCCCGCATGGCCGGATCGGGCGAATATCAACCCGTTCAGCAGGTGGTGCGCAGCGGAGCTAAAGTCGGCCGCAACGATCCCTGCCCCTGCGGATCAGGCAAGAAATACAAGAAATGCTGTGGCGCAAAAGCCTAAGTGACTTCACGGGAGGAGTAGCGCCGGCATGTTGCCGGCCCGATGCGCGGGCGGGACGCCCGCGTGACAGCCGCCGGGACGGCGGCGCTGCAATGTACATTCCCAAAACGGCCATCGCAGCTGACCAGAGTGCCCGGGCAGCAAGAAATCCAAGCGCCGGTCGTTAGCCCGCGCCTTACAGTAACAGCAAGTGCCAGGAGATTGCCATGATCGCAGTTCGACCGGTACGTCTCATCGAGAGCCACTCCGAAAGGTTGTCGGACGAACTGGTTCAAAAAGTCCTTCACAATGAGCGCACGCGTGACTTCCTCCGCATTCCGGCGGGGAACTCGACGAGCGTTGTCACGAGATCTATCGCAAGCTTAGCGACTGGCTGATCAGCATGGCCGAGCACGATCTCGAGACGGTCTACGGAAGAATTGGATCGCGGCGCGCTGAGCAGGGCGTTCCGTTACCGGTGCTGATTTGGGCGCTTATGCTCACCCAAGAACATCTTGGGGACGTTCTTGAGAGAGAAGAGATACGTTGTTCCATCGATCTGTTCGGTGAACTGGAGCTTCTCCGGTCGCTGGACCAGTTTTTCCGACCGAGCCATCTATCTCGCCGCGGAAGGCTACCAGCACGCGCGCATCGCTGCGGCCGTCCACTAGAGCGTCGTTTCTGGGCTGCTCGAAAGCCGCCAACCAACGCGAGTTCCTGTCCGCCGCTTTGGTTAGCTTCTGTGTAATTATTTGTAATATCGTGTCACGATATGTTATCGTCGGGACGGTTGGGGATGCCGCATCTCCAGCCTCGGTAACCGCATCTAAAAAAGTGGGGTGAATAAGAAACAGAGATGATCGCGCTTCGCTTAGTACGTCTTATTGAAGATCATTCCGACGAGCTGGCGGAAGGGTTGCTGAAGAAATTCCAGAACTCGCCGCTGACTAAGGATTTTGCCAAGGTGCCTGCTCATGAGTTGCGGGACCGCGTATACGAAATCCTGCACAACCTGGGAGATTGGCTCCTCTACAAGAAAGAGGTAGACGTCGAGCGTCGCTACCGTGAGTTGGGCGCCCGCCGTGCCGCTCAGGACGTTTCTGTTTCCGATTATTGCTGGGCAATTGTTCTGACCAAAGAACATCTCTGGGACTTTCTGCAGAGGCAAGGAATGCTGCGCGGTCCGCTAGAGATTTATGGCGAGCTGGAATTGGTGCGCCTGATGGACCAGTTCTTCGATCGTGCGCTGTGTTACGCCACAGAAGGTTACGAGAACACGCGCGTCGCAGATATGGCATGAGACAGGACCGTACACGCCGCGCATTTTGTATCACGTAACGCTCAGCCCTTCCTGTTCTTTGCTTTTGCCTCTTCGCACCGCTGCGAAGGTCATCTCTTCAGCGGAAGTGCCGGTTCGCTTTTTCCAATCCCCAAAAAGGCCCGCGTAATTTTGGGTGATGTAATGATCGCGCGCAATGCCCAGCGCCCTGGCGGTCTGATCAATCCAACGCGGCGGGCCTTCGATCTCGGCAAAGTTGCCGATAGGGGTTTCATCAAGCACTACGTGCCCCTTGCCGTCATCCCACTCCGTGCGAAATTTCTCATAACGGAAACTCGGTTCAAACCCTAGCGCTTGCAGAATGGCTTCCATTTCCTTCCCATTTTCAACCCGCGTTTCGGTTTCCACCCGTGTTTTGTGGCGGCTCCCTCTGCCCTTCGCTTTGTGCGTTAGCATCCATTCCGGTCCATATTTCCGCAATCGCAGCAATTCCCCCCGTCGCCGGAGGGGTTGGCCCGGCAAGTCGTATAGCGTGTTCATTTCATGGGTGCGTGGGGTTATTCGACGGAACCCCAATTTTCGAAGTTGGGGCGTAAGCTTTCCCAGATCGTCAACACGAAACTTGATTTCCACTTCTTGGGATGACATCTGGAAAAGTATATGTGAGGAACACAAAACTGGAGTGGGCCAACGGCCAAAGACGAATCACTGACGACTAACCAAAGGTCGGCAACTTCACTAAATCGTCTGGAGGCACACTTTCCAGAGCTTGACCGGCTTTGCGCCAGGCGCTCAGGCCGCCGACGATCACGAACGCATTAAATCCTTTTTCCCGTAGCAGGTGCGCCACCCGGGCGCTCGTCGCTTCGCGGGCTCAAGTGCAGTAAACATAGATGTCTTTGTCTTTGGGCAGAGACATGAGTTCCGCAGACAGATGGTTGGGTTCTATGCGAATCGAGCCGCGGATACGATCGGCGCCAGAATCGTAATAGCCGTGGCTGCGCACGTCGACGATTAGGATATTACTCGCCGGTTCGGACTCGAGCTTGCGTGCCAGTTCTTCCACCTGTACTCGTGGAACGACCTGGTAAAAGCGGTATCTGCTGAAGAGGTAAATGCGGTAGGCAACAAAGCCGATCAAGGCGGCCAGCAGGACGAATTCGACTACGCGCTGGGCCGTCTGAAATCCACGTGTAATGGACGCGACAAAGTCACGGAAAACGTAACCCAGGGTGCCGTAGGCGAGCGTGTATAGAGTTGCGCCCGCGAGGTCGAACCAGAGAAACTGTTCGTACCGCATCTTCATGCTGCCTGCCAGGGGCGGCGCCATGGTGTTGACACCCGGAACGAATTTCGCCAGCAGCAGGGTCGCCTTACCTCGCTTGTAGAATGATTCCGCCGAGCGCAGGATGCAGGTCTCCGGGTTGGCGGACACCTTGCACAGGAAACCCAGCAGCCGCCAACCCATGGAGCGGCCCAGAAAATAAAGAAGGGAGTCGCCAAGGGCCAGCGCAATCAAGACAACCGCAAATACCATGGGGGCGCGCAGCGTATGGGAAGCCGCTGCGGCGCCGCCTGCTACCAGTGCGAGTGCCGCCGGCATCGGCAAGCCGATGGCTTCCCCCAGCACCACCAGGAAAATAGCCAAGTATCCGTGACGCGCGATCAATGAGACGAAATCGCTCATAGAGCTGAGCCGTTAGACTAAACAGGATTAGATTTGCGGTCTACTGGAAAGCCTCGTGAGGGTTCGACCTTCAGGGGGTCCTCTGGAGGTGTTGGGGGACTCCACGCGTGTTCGTGAGTCATCATTGCGCGCAGCCATGAGTCAGCATTGAAAAACTCATCAGTTGCCAGAAAATTCATTGTTAAAGTTTTGTAAACTATATTGACACCTCTAACGCAGCGGTTATGATGCCCCTGTTTGTGAGTGGGGCCGAGCCTCTGTTCCCGAATGTGTTTCGAACCTTGGGGGAGGGCCGGTACACAGCGAGTGTTCAGTTTGTGCTCGGCCACCCTTTTTGAACCTGACTTTCGACCTCCCTGGAAAGCAGCACGTTCCTCTAGCCTCTCAATCCAACCAACCGCCTGCGTTCTCAGCGGCCGTTCTCGGCGAACTCTGCGTTTTAAGGTTCACTTTTCCCGTGCTACTACGAACTCCGGCGCCCACAGCAAAGCGCGTTTGATCTCAGAGTCGGGAAATTGGCAGATGGCCTTGCGCGCCGACTCGGCATATTCCACTGCACGGGCATTGGCGGCATCAAGCGATCCGGAGCGGCTCAAGATATCCAGGATCTGGGGGTGAGTAACGCCATTGAAGGCCCTGTCGCGCAACACGGCTTCGATTTTTTCCCTCTCTTCCGAAGTGCAGTGCTCAAGCGCATGAATCACCGACATCGTGACTTTTCCTTCGCGCAGATCGCTGGCCACCGGCTTACCCAAAATGGTTTCCGACGCTGTCAGATCAAGCACATCGTCGACAATCTGAAAAGCCATCCCCAGGTCGCGTCCGTACTGTCCTAACTTTTCTTCCTGCTCGGGCGTTGCCCCACCCAGGATTCCGCCCAGCCGCATGCAAACGGAAAACAGGCAGGCTGTCTTGCGATAGATAAGATCGAAATGCTCCTGCAATGAGATGAGCTTACCCAGTTTCTCCATCTGCAGCAGTTCGCCTTCGACCATCTGCTGAGTGAGTTCGATCAAGGTATCGAGAATCCTGAAATTCCGCTCCTGGACCGCAATCTTGAAGGCCTGCATGTAGAGCCAGTCACCGGCCAGCACACATTTCGAGTTGCCCCACTGGGTGTTGGCCGCCGGACGCCCCCGCCGTGTCTTGGCTTCATCAATGATGTCGTCGTGAACCAGCGTGGCGGTATGAATGATCTCAACCACTGCTCCCAGCCGGATTGCACCCCGGCCTTCGTAGTTAAATAATTTGGACGAGAGCAGCAATAAGGCCGGGCGAATCCGCTTGCCTCCTCCTCCGCGCAGATATTCGCCGATATCAGTAATTGCCGCCACATTGGAGACCGTGTCGCGTCCGAACTCGCGTTCAATAGCCGCAAGGTCCTCGCGCAGCAGCTCGAAGATTTCTTTCCCATTAGTCGCGGCCGACGTGCTCAAGATTCTTTTTCCTTCTGCTCAGAGATGAATACCTGTCTCTCTGTGCCTCCGTGTCTCGGTGATGGGTATTCAGTTGGTTCGATAATTCGTGAACTGCATGTCGATACCGAAATCCTGCTGCCGCAACATCGCGATAATCTCCTGCAGCGAGTCGCGATCTTTGCCGCTCACCCGAACCAAGTCGCCCTGGATCGACGCCTGCACCTTCTTTTTTGAATTCTTGATCAGCTTCACGATGTCGCGCGCTTTCTCGATCGGGATCCCCTGTTGCATCGAGATCTTCTGCCGAACCGTGGAGCCCGCCGCAGGTTCCACCGCGCCGTAAGTAAGGCCCTTTAGCGGCACTCCACGTCTAACCAGTTTCTGCTGGAAAACGTCGTTCACCGCCTTCAGCTTGAATTCGTCGACCGAGGACAGGATCATTGCGTCCTTGCCTTCCAATGCGATGTTGGACTTCGAATCTTTCAAGTCAAAGCGCGTATGGATTTCCTTCAACGCCTGCTGGATGGCGTTGCTGACCTCCTGCAGATCAATCTTGCTGACGATATCGAAGCTGTTTTCGGGCATGGTCTTAGATACTAACCGATAAGATTAACTTTCCCCTATTCAAGATGCACGAGTCGCACCAGTCCCTATCGAGCCATGCTAAATGTAACCAGAGGAGGGGCCGTCGGGACACATAGGATGTAACCCGACTCAAAGACGATCTTGAGGAGGGTAGATTGGGGCACAAGGCGAAGTGGGAATATTTCCGAGCCCTTTACGAGCGCTACCGCAAAGCTGGGCGCGAAGCCAAACGAGTGATGCTGAACGAATTTTGCTGGAACACCGGATACAACCGGAAATATGCGATTCGTCTTGTGAACGGACCTGCTGCGGGGAAGCCAGCGGGGCGGCGGCCACGAAGACGACGGCCGCGCTATGGCCGGCCAGTGCTCTCCATCCTGGCCGCGGATCTGGGAAGCGGCAGGATATCCCTGGTCGGTGCGGCTGAAGGCCTTGTTGCCCGGCTGGATGCCCTGCATTGGCAAGCTACCGGATGCCCCCGGCGATAGAGAAACCGCGGTTGGGCATGAGCGCACGGCAAATCGACCGGCGCCTGAAGGCGAACAAGAGCGAGCGGAGCGGAAACGGCGTAGGTACGGGCGTACCAAGCCCGGCTCCCGGTTGCAGCATCCTATCCCGGTGAAGAGCGATAGATGGGATGTGAATTCGCCCGGATTCAGCGAGATCGACCGGGTGTCGCATTCCGGGAATTCGGGGGAGGGAGAATTCGCCCATTCCCTGAACCTTACCGACATTCATAGCGGCTGGACGGAGTCGCGTGCCTTACTGGGGAAGAGCCAAGTGGCGGTGCAGCAAGCCCTGGATGAGATTGAGAAGGGCTTGCGGTTTCCCCTTCCGGGGGTGGACTTGGACGACGGGTCGGAGTTTATCAACTGGCATTTGCAGAGTTGGTGTGAGCCCAAGACGATCCAGCTCACGCGCGGACGTCCTTACCAGAAAGACGACAAGGCGCACCTAGAGCAGAAGAACTGGACGCCGGTGCGCAAGCTTCTGGGGTGGGAAGGCTACGATTCGCCAGCGGCGGTGGAGGCCATCGCCGATCTGTACCGACACGAGCTGCGCTTGTGGCAGAATCTGGATCTGCCCGCGGCGAAGCTGGTGAAGAAAGTTCGCGTGGGATCGAAAGTGCGACGCGTTTATGATGCCGCGCAAACGCCGTTGCAGCGGGTGCTGGCCTGTGGCAATGCCGGAAGGACCAGGCGGCAGAACTAAAACGGCTCCACCAGTCTTTGGATCCGTTCCAACTGGGGAAGGTGATTGATCAGGAGCTGGAACGCATTTACGAGAGGGCGAATCGGCGGCTCAGTCCGAAAGCGATGCCGAAAAGCCAGGCTGCGCATAGCAAGGAGAAAACACAACGCAGCCGGCGAAACGGCGGTGGAAAAGCCGCTCCCACAGCCGCGACAACGGCGGGGCTGCGGTTACATTTCCAATGTCTCGACGATCGACCCCAAGCTTACATTCTTAAATGGCTTAACGCCGTCGGGACGGCTGAAACACATGCTGACTGTCAACTGGTTACAATACGCAGGTGTCTGAACTGGCCTTTTTTGTCGGGAAAGGCGGCGTGGGGAAAACCACGGTATCCGCAGCGTACGCGGTGCACAACGCCGTGCAGAGTCCTTCGAAACGGGTGCTGCTTATATCCACCGATCCCGCGCACTCCTTGGGCGACATTCTGGGCGTGAAGCTGGGCGACAAGGCGAAGCCTGTTCGTTTGCCGGGGCGCGGGAAGCTGTACGCATGGCAGGTCAACGCAGAGAAGCTGTTCCGTGATTTTTTGGGCTGCTATAAGGAGAAGATACTGGCCATCATCGATGCCGGAGCAATCTTCTCGCGGGAGGACATTGAGCCCTTACTGGACAGCGCTCTGCCAGGGATGGCAGAAGTTTCAGCGCTCCTGGCAGTGCGTGATGCTCTTGTCTCGCGTAGGTATGAGCGCATTGTGGTTGACACGGCACCCTTCGGGCACACCCTGAGACTGTTTCAACTGCCGGAGCATTTCCTGCGATTTCTGAACTTTCTGGAACTCGCAGCCAGCCGCGACCGGGTACTGGCGGAACATTTTGGCGGGTCCAGCAGGGGAGCGGGCGACGAATTTCTGACCGATTGGCGAGAGATGGTCGAGGGTGTCCAAAAAGCCTTCACGGAAAACGCGAAGGTTTTCTTGGTGACGACGCCGGAGAAGTTTTCGCTTAATGAGTCGGTCCGATGCTGTGCGGCTTTGGAAAGCTTTTCTCCCCCAGTGCGGGTTGCAGCAGTGGTGCTGAATCGCGCCGTGGTCGGCTCGCACCGCTGCCGAGTGTGCCAAGAAAGAGCGAAAGCCACCCAAGCGGCAGGTAGTTTCCTCCAGAAACAGTTCCCGCGGGTTCGCATACTTATCGGAAAGGATCCGGGGTCTCCGATTCTTGGCGTGGGCAATCTAAGGGTGTTTGCTAGGCACGTATTTTCCGGCGGCCCTCTGAAATTGGATGTTCCCGCTCCAGCGAGCAGGGCAGTACGGCTGAAATCCGCCCGATGGCCAGTTCTGGAAACACCTCTTGCGCTGGTAGTAGGCAAGGGGGGTGTGGGGAAGACTACCATTTCCGCGGGATTGGGTTTTAATACACGTGCCAAGGCAAAGGCGCCGGTCGAAATCTGCTCGGTAGATCCGGCGCCGTCTCTGGATGACATCTTTCAGGCGGAGATTGGTGATCGCTCCGAGCCGGTGCTTGGCGATCGGGAATTTCGAGCATCGGAAATGGATTCAGAAGTGCTCTTCAAACACTGGGTGAGCGAAATCAAGTCCAGCATCGAGGAAGCCACCACCGCAGACATCTCCGGGGTTCATATTGATTTGACCTTTGAGCGGCAGCTATTGTCGGAATTGCTGGAGATCGTCCCGCCTGGTGTGGATGAGGTATTAGCCATATTCCGCATTCTCGATTTACTTAGTCAAGGTTCCAAGGTGGTGATTGATATGGCGCCCACAGGCCATGCGCTGGAGCTTTTGCGGATGCCGGAACGAATCCTGGGTTGGACGCGGACATTGTTGAAAACCCTGGCAGCCCACCGTACACTAGCCCTTGCCCGCGATGCCGGGGTGAAGATCGCGGAAGTGGGGCAACGAGTACGCCAGCTGGCCGCCGTTCTCAAGGATCCCAAACGTGCCCGTACCCATACGGTGATGCTGGCCGAGCCCTTGCCCGACCGGGAGACCGAGAGGCTGATAGAAGACTTGCAGAAGCTGCATCTACCGGCAACTTCCATGTTTATCAATCGCATCCTGTTTGCAGAAGACTTGCGGAAATGCCGCCGGTGCCGCCGGGCCATGGAATGGCAGCAAGCCACCCTGAGCGCTCTTCAGCGGCGCTATCCGGAACTTGATATCTATGTGGTGCGGAACTTTCCGAAAGAAATTGCGGGAAGGGCAGGGCTGCGGTCTTTCACAGGTGAGTTATGGCAAGTCATCTAAAGGCGAATACGACGGCGCTTTATCTGTATGGGGTTACACAAAAGAAAGTGACGCTCACTCGTGGCGTGGTCGGGGTGGATAGCAGCGCTTCGGTTGAACCCGTCGAATGTGAGGGCCTGGTTTGCTGGATCAGCCGCGTCGACAAGACTGAATTTGCGGACAATCTGGCCACCAAACTGGAGAATCTGGACTGGTTGGCAGAAACCAGTATGCGACACCTGCAGGTGGCATCGGCGATCGCGGAGCACACCGAGATTCTGCCGACCCGTCTGGGCACGGTTTTTCTTAGTGCGTCGTCACTGGAAGCTGATGTTCGCAAGAAGAAGGGAATTCTGGAAGCGGACTTCGCAAGGGTGAAGGATTCGGAAGAATGGGGCGTGAAAGTATTTGCCGTGACGGCAAAGCCCGAGTCGCCGCCCGAACCTATGAAGAGCGGAAGGGACTATCTTAAAGCGAAGGCTGTCCTGCTGCAGAAACCCGCAGCAAAGGAGCCGGATTCGGAGATCGAGAGACTTGCGCAGGCGTTGAGGCGCATCGCAGTGAGAACGGCGGATGGCGGTCAGATCAGCGGAGCGCAACGCGGCTTGAAGTGGCAGATTTCACTGTTGTTGAAGCGCAGCGATCGAAAAAAACTTGACGCGCTATTAAAGAAGTTTTCGGATGAGTGGGCGGACGTGCGACGGATCGAGGTCAGCGGACCCTGGCCACCCTATTCATTTGTGACACGAGCCAATGCGGGCTCCAGGGGACATGACTAACGAGATATGCCGAGCGCTGCAAGCAAGATCCTCCTCAGTGCTGAAGCTGCCGGTGATGAAGGTTCACTGCTGGATGTTCTCGATCACGTCCTCAACAAAGGTGTGATCATCCATGGCAACCTGATAATTTCTCTGGCTGGGGTTGACCTGATTTACCTCGGACTCGATGCCATCCTTACTTCAGTCGAGACCGCTTTACAGCACGTACCGTTTCAAGCGCTTCCGACGGCAAGGAAGCAATAGGATTCGCAAACTCCCTAACAATGCCGGCGCTCGCTTACTGCATTACGGAATCAGAAGGGCCTCTCGAAGTTCCCTTGACGGGGGTTGGCGGGATGGCGGTGGAGAGTCTGGAACAGTCGGGCTTACGCTGCTTTGTATCCCGCAATCCGAGTTCAGATCCAATGCTGGGTCCACCGGCACGGGAAGCAGCCTTAGCTTTTCATCGCGTGCTGCAGGAGATTTTTCGGCAAACCGCCATCATTCCTTTTCGCTTTCCTACTGTGCTGTCAGACGAAGCGGAATTGACTGGCCATTTGAACGAGCATGCGGCCAAATATCATGAAGCCTTGGGGCGCCTGCGCGACATGGTGCAGATGGAAATCCATCTTGCCTGGGAGGGTTCCCAGCAGAGTGCGCCCGACAAGCCGACAGGTGCGGAGTACCTGAAGGCCCGGCAGGCGGAGCAGGCCGGCCTCGAAAAGATAGCGGGGCGCTTCCAGGAGGCAGGGAGAAGCTGGATGCACGGGTGGCGTCAGCAAGTGTCCTCGCATCATATCCGTTGTTACGCTTTGGTTGGACGGGGAGCCGTAGCTGAGTTCGAGCGCGCCTTGTTGAAGGTGGAGATGCCTTCGACAATTTCTGCTCGGGTCAGTGGACCGTGGCCAGCCACAGAATTTGTAAGCGAGGAATGATGTCGAACGACGCAGAATTCGCTAGCAGCACGGGGGATGGGAACAGGCGAAGGCCGGTGCACGCGCCTGGGGGTCGTCCCGAGCGTATCGACTGTTCGCCGGACAGCATAGAGCAAGGCCTAGCCAAGCTCGTGCTCAGCCTGATCGAGCTATTGCGGCAGTTGATGGAGCGGCAGGCGATCCGACGGATGGAAGGCGGTTCGCTGAGCGACCAACAAGTGGAGGAGATGGGAGAGGCCTTGATGAAGCTGGAGGCTAAAATCCACGAACTGTCCGCACATTTTGGGCTCACCCCCCAGGATCTAAACCTGGACTTGGGGCCTTTGGGACGGCTACTAGAGAAGTGATATCGCCTTGGAATTAATATAGGCCTTGATAGATAGATGAGCAACTGTTTTGATCCATGAAACCCAAGTCCCTCCGGCCTTTCCAAGAACAGAGATGCAGATGCCAAGTTCGTTTGACATAGTTTAAAGAAGCAATTAGCATCACCCGGACGCATAGCTGTTTTTCCCCCCAGAGAGAGCCAGCAAAATGGAACGAACACCTCTTCCCACTGGAACGGTTAATCTGCTCGACGTCCTGGACCGCGTTCTGGATAAAGGCCTGGTGATTGCGGGCGACGTGAGCATTTCACTGGGGAACGTGCACTTACTCACTATCAGGATTCGCCTGTTGATCTGCTCCATAGATAAGGCGGAGAGGATTGGTCTGAATTGGTGGAAATTCGATCCGCATCTGACGATGGGGGGGCGCCCGGCACCGGTTGCGCTTCCGGGAGCCCGGCGCGTGGTGCGGCGGCCTAGGGTCACAAGGCCGCTGCGTAGCAATCGCCGGCGTTAGTCTGGTCCAGGCGGTTAGCGGGGGTCTTAGGAGGAAGACTTCATGGCCGTGGAGCGTGTCGCTGGCCGTTCGAGCCTGATCGACGTCCTCGACCGCGTGCTCGATAAAGGCATTGTAATCGACGCCTGGGTACGCATTTCCCTGGTCGGTATTGATCTGATCACGGTGGAGGCGCGGGTCGTGGTGGCCTCGATTGATACCTATTTGAAATACGCCGATCAAGTGGGGGTGCTGGGGCTGGTCGCGCGGCCACAGTTGCCGGGAGTGGAAGTACAGGAGACCACGGTGGAGACTTCCAGACGCATCACTGGTGTACCCGTCCGTCGTGGCCCGCGTCGCGGCTAAAGGACGTGAGTGAGGGGTGCAGACGGGATGGCGAGCCCACTGCTGAGACCAAAACCAGAACAATTTGAGCAAGAACTCTCCAGCGAGTCAGCGGGATTTCGCTTGCTTGCCGCTGAGAGACCGGAAGAAGTTCTGCCTATCCTTTTGGAGGAGCTTGTTGGTCTCGGTTTTCCGCGAGCGCTGGTACTGGAAGTCGACCTGGAGACGGGTGAAGTTGAGCCCAACGCGTCGCTGAATTGCGATAAGGCATTCTTGAAAAAATTCCACACCTCCCTCTGGGCCACCGAGAACCCGGCAGTGTCGGTATTACAGAGTCTCAAGCCGGCGCTCCTGCCTGCCGGTGTGGCGAAAGAGGGCTCTTTGTACGCCTACCCTGTGATTTACCGCAGCCGTAATGGCTGTTGGGAAGCTGAGCGAGAACGCCGCCAGGATTGTCTCGCGCTGCGAAATTTCCACAACTCACGGAGGCTTCAAGTCCAGGAACAGGTTTGTGCACTTTGTGGGATGCGAGGCTATGTCAGCCTGATTCTGGCGCAGCTAGGCAAGAATCCGGCGCAGGCACAGTTGGCACAACTGCGCCAGTTGCTTGACCGCGGCAACCTCCATTTGTCGCGATTGTTAAAGGCGGAGCACTACTTCAACCGCGTGCGGGACATGAAGCTCACAATTTCCCGCATGGGCACGGTGATGCAAAGCATGGCCGATCCGGTAATCCTGACGGATAACCAGCATCGGGTAATCATTCAAAACCGGGCGGCAGAGCGGTTCTTCCGCATACCGGAAGGAATCACTGAGGGCGGGCGGCGCGCGGTCGAGTTGAATAACCTGCTGTTTTCAGCGGCGCTGTCATCGATGGTGGTGAGCGCCAGCGATGCATCACGGGATCTGACCTTGGTTGATGTTATGGAAGGCGAGGAAGTTCTGTTTGAAGCGGTATGTGCTCCGACCTACACGCGGGATGGGACGCGTACAGGTATGGTGACGGTCATGCGCAACGTGACTGACTTACGGCGAGCTGACCAAGAGGTGAGGGCCAATCTCGAGAAGCTGCGCGCTGCCGAGGAACTTGTGCGGCAAGACCGCGATCGTTTGAACCTTGTGATTGAGAATGTGGGCGATCCCATCATCGTGGCTGACAATTCGGCAAAGATTGTGATGCTAGATCCTCTAGCGAAAGAACTGTTCGGCTCGGCGGAAGCGGACCGACATCCGGAAGTGGTCAAGAATCAAGCCAAGCTAGATGCCTATCTCACTTCATTCACGTTCTCCTTCGTGGATAAGGAAAATAAGTCTTTACATCTGTACCGGCCGGGTTCTCGCGGAGAGATCGAATATGCTGCCCGATCTGGAAAAATTTATGACGCGCGTGGGCAGGTGGCTTACACGGTGACGGTGCTCCGCGACTTCTCCACCTGGAAAAGGCTGGAGCAGCTGCAACTGGAGCGGCGGATTCTGGAAATGGAGAAATTCGCCGCGACTGGGCGGCTGGCCGGCACGATCGCGCACGAGATCAACAACCCGATGGAGGCGATCAAGAATGCGATTTACCTCCTGAGGGGAAAGCTGGATGCACCGTCGCAGCCAATCTACGAGGTTCTCAAGAACGAGACGGAACGGGTGACGCGCATTGTTCGGCAGATGCTGGGACTTTATAGGAATACGGGACAATTGGGCGCGTTCGATCTGAATAGCGTTATAGAAGATACGTTAACCCTTTTCGGTCGTCCGCTGACCAAGGTGGGGGTGACCGTGGATAAACGGCTGGGCACGTTACCCGGCATGAAAGGTTCGGCCGACCAGTTTCGCCAGCTGTTCTCAAATCTGGTTGTCAACGCGCGCGACAGCATGCCCGAGGGCGGAAAACTGATCATTAAGACGAAGTACATTCCAGCAGCCGATGGAATCCATGGCGCGCTTCAAATCACCGTGGCCGATACGGGGACTGGCATTCCAAAAGAACTGCATAGGGCGATGTTCGAACCCTTCGTCACCACCAAAGGGGAGAAGGGAACCGGGTTGGGGCTTTGGATTGTAAAAGGCATTGTGGAGAATCATGCGGGCCGCATCCAGGTCCGCAGCACGGTCGGAAATGGGACGGTGTTCAGGCTGTCATTCCCGATTTCAATGGATTCCGTTGCGCCTGTGCGCCGCTAGGACCCGTTCTTGTAGTGCTGGACACGTTTTGGGAAGTGCAAAAAGCCCGGGGTGAAAAAGGAAAAGCACATGGCGACAAAGGCTGCGAGCAGGCCGCGGAAGTCCGGCAGGAAATCGGCTAAAGAAGACTTCCAGGTGAAGATTGCCGAGCGGCCGTCGCAGGTTCCTGAAGTTCCGTCCGGAGAGGGTGGTCGTTATGTATACGGGGTGGTGGAAGCTACGGAGCAAACGACCTTCGGGAAAATCGGAATCGGTGGCGCGGGCGAGCTGGTCTACATGGTCAAGTACCTCGATATCGCAGCGGTAGTCAGCAAGACTTCGGTCTACATCTTTGATCCGACGCGAGAGAACGCGTTAGCCCACGAACACGTCATCGAAACCGTGATGAAGAACTACACGATCATCCCTATGAGTTTTGGAACAGTTTTCCGCACCGATAGTGACATTCGAGAGGTGCTCAAAAGCATTTACTCTTCGCTGAAGGATGTTTTGAAACAGATGGCAGGGAAGTTGGAGTTCGGGCTGAAAGTCAACTGGGAGCGCGACCAGATCATTGAGGAGCTGAAGCAGGGAGATGAAGAGATTCGGCAGTTTCATCAAGAAATTATTCGCAAGCACCTGCAATCGACCTATTTGGCGAGAATGCAACTGGGGCGCATGATCGACAAGGCCCTGGTCGAGAAGGCTACGCAATACGTTCGCGAGATCTACGAATCGCTGCGCAGCGTGTGCGTCGCATCCCGGGATAATCAGCCTATCGGGGACAAAATGATCATGAACGCGGCGTTCCTGGTTGAGCGCCACCGTGAGGCTGATTTTGACGCCGTAGTCAATCGGATCGCAAAAAAGTATGGCAAGCGCTTAAAGTTCAAGTACACAGGCCCGTGGCCACCCTACAACTTCGTCAACATAAGGCTCAAGCTGGAACGAGTATCGGCGACTTGATCCGTTGGGAGAATTTCGCATGCTGCTGATTGACGACCTGTTATTGCTGCCGGTTTCCGGTCTAAGGTTCATTTTTCGTACTCTGCATAAGGTGACGGAGGAGCAATGGACGGACGATGCTCCCATCAAGAAGCGTTTGCTGGAATTGCAGCTGGAACTGGAATCAGGCGAAATCACCGAAAAACAATATGTGAAAAAGGAAGCTGCGATTTTGCGCGAGCTGCGCGAAATCGAGAGGCGGAAGCGTGCACTGGCCGGCTTGCCGCCAGAAGAGGCCGACCGGGGGCTGGTTTTTAGGGGCGGCGGGCAGGACCGCGCCGAGGCTTCGGTAACTTTGCATCAGGACCAGGAACGAAAGAGCAGATAGGCCGGAAAAGACATCTCACCGGCGAACCGCGCTCGAGCGGACAGAGCGTTTGTCGCTCGCGTAAACTTCGAGCGACTTCTCAAGCAGGGCGTGCAAGTTCCTCTGTAGTCGCTTCAGATCAGAAATCAGTTCGGTAACATCCATTCCCATCAAGTTGTTTTGGATCAAATCGTAGACGGGCTGATGGAGGAGGTCGAAATCCTTGATCACGGTCGGGATGGGACAGCCTTGCTTCTTCCGCCGTTTTCCATGCTCGCTGGCAACGCGCAATTCCGCCGCACTAGGCTCGTCACGTTCCCTCTCCAGTAGCTCGATCAAAGCATTGAGCAGTTTGGGCAGATAATCGACGCGCTCCTCATCGGACAGGGGGACACCGGAGAGCTTTCTATCTCTTTTCATTGCCTCCAACATCCGACGAGTAATCTCGCTGCTGTTTTCTTTTAGGATGGCGGCAAGTCTCTTGGGCCCAGCAGCCGGTTGGGAAGCGCGCAAGAGCAATTTCTCCTGCATGGTTGTGATCAGCGATTCCACATCGGCGGGTTTGACCAGGTAGTCGTCCACCTGATTGTGAATCGCCTGCAGGGCTGTCTCGAAGGCCGGATAACCGGTCAAGATGAGGTTGAGGCAATTCGGTTGGAGGTGCCGCATCGCGCTGACTACCAGGAAGCCATCGCCTTCTTCGCCAATATTGAGGTCGGTAAGCAGAACGTCAAACTGGTAGCTGTTGATCTCGACGAGAGCTTCCGCAACGCTTCCCGCCACGCGGACCTCAAAGCCTTCTTTTTCCAGGACGGGAGGGAGAGTTAGACGAATGCTGGCTTCATCGTCCACGAAAAGGATACGCTTGGGGGCGGGCATGTTCTTTTCTTTTCTCGGTCCGTCTATTGGCAGCGTTGAAAGGCTTTTATAAGCGATATAATAACGCTCGCCGGCGCAGGCGACGACCGCACGTCTCCTCCGAACCGAAGGTGCTAGATGGCAAGCACGGTTCGGACGTTTGGGCAAATCGGAGGCTTCCCCGGATGGAGCCGATGCCCAACATCGCTTACCGGGATAGCGCCCTCCTATAGTATCAACATACTTACGCGGGGTGAGGAAATGCATTCTCCTAAGTTCGAGGCAGTGGATGCAAACCGAGAGAAGGCCGGACCGGTATTGATTCCCAAAACAGATTCGGGCCAAGAGGCGGAGCCTGCCCAGTTAAGGAATTGGAATGATGAGTTAATCGAGAAATCGGATCTGTTGGAGCTGGCGAGCGAGGCCATCCTCATTCTCGATGCGGAACGGCGCCTGATTTTCTGGAACCGAGGTGCGGAGCGCCTCTACGGATGGGCAAGGAGCGAAGTCCTGGGCAAATCGCCGGATACGCTCTTGCAGACGCAGTACTCGACAGCACTGCAGGAAATTGAGAAAAAAATCTCCGGGCAAGGGCAGTGGGAAGGTGAGTTGACGCAAACGGCTCGCGACGGGAAACGTGTGCTGGTGGCGTGCCGGTTCTCCAGCAGAAGAGATGCATCGGGACAACAGCGCTGGCTGCAAGTCCACAGTGATATCACGGGGCGAAAGAGGGCAGAAGAGGAGTTGCGTAACCTCTCTGGACGGATGCTGAATCTGCGTGACACCGAACGCCGCCGCCTGGCGCGGGAGTTGCACGACAGCGCGGGCCAGTTGCTGGTTGCAGCCACCGTAAACCTTTCCTTGTTCGAAGAGCATTTAGGTAACGTTGAGCCAGAAGCAGCAAGGTTTCTCTCCGAGAGCAATAAGCTCATTGCCCAAGCCTTGAGCGAAATTCGGACGATTTCGCACCTGCTGCATCCACCCTTGTTGGACGAAGTTGGTCTGTCGTCGGCCCTGCGCTGGTACGTGGATGGTTTCTCGGAGCGCAGCAAGATCAAGGTCGAGCTGCGTCTGCCGCAGAATCTGGGAAGGTTGCGAAGGGAACTTGAACTCGCGGTATTCCGCATTGTGCAGGAAGGTCTTACCAACATACACCGCCATTCGGGAAGCACAACGGCGGAGATTGCAGTCGAGAAATCGCCAGGACTGCTCAAATTAAGCGTGCAAGACCATGGCAAAGGGATGATCCAGCAAGGGGGAGTTCCCGACGACCAGAAGCGCCTCACCCCAGGCGTAGGTATTCGCGGCGTCCAGGAACGTGTGCGACAGTTGGGAGGGCAGATGCAAATTCGCTCTGGCGATTGGGGTACAGCCCTCGACTGCGAGTTCCCCTTACCAGCTGAGGATTGAATACAACCCCAGTCCGGCCATCTTCATCCCAAGTTGAGTTTTGGTGTATCCGCGTGATGGAAATCCGCGTGCGGTGACCGTTAAGAGCTGTAGATTCTTAGTCTTGCGATGGGGCAGTCAATATCAACAGATCAACGCACGAGACCACATAGAGGGTTGACGGTTGCACTTATGCTCGGAAGATCGAAAGATGACGATCTTCGCCCATACGAGCAAGGCAACTGAAGTGAAGACGGGGACCCAGCAAAGAGAATTCCAGTAAGCACCCAGGGAGAAAAAAAGGGGCCACAAACATCGGTGTAGCTGACACGCCGGTTAGCCGAGTGGGGCGACTGCTCTGGAGTCCTGAGTCGTCTGGGCACAAAAATGGGCCTGAGATGTCATTCGGGGGGTAGATTGGCGATGACCTTTGAACCGCGGGCTACGATCCTTCTTGCCGAGGATGAGCCCGGCATTTTGTACACGTTTAAAACGATTCTTGAAGAGGCGGGATTCCAGGTGCGTGCGGCTCATAGCTTTGAAGCAGCCAAGAAATGGATTGAGCGAGATCAGTGCGATGTCCTCATAACAGACTTCAGCCTGGAAAAAGAAGATTTGGGACTGGAGCTGGCTCGCGAAGCCAAGAAGAGGATCCCGGCCCCGGCCATCCTGATTTACAGTGACTATCCCACGATAGAGCGGCTGCGTGCGGCTCACGCCCTACCCATTGATTACTTCGCCTTTAAACCCGTCGACCTCGAGGAAATCAAGACAGCATTGTCGCGGCTAGTTGCGCGGCGGGCGGACTCGCTGGCTTCTAGTTGGTGCTGAAGGCTGAACCGAGGTGAATTAGTTGTTAGGCTCCTGACACGTGCCTGTAATTTCTAAACTCGCAACAACGGAACAATCAGTATGCTAACAAAGCGTTCAATCCTTCTCGTGGATGACGAGAACAGCATTCTCGAGACCCTTCGGCTGGTATTCGAGCGCGAAGGATACGAGGTGGCTACGGCTAAGAACAGTACCGAGGCGGTAGGCTTAATCTCGGGGAACGGCCGATTTGATGCTGTGATCACGGACTTGAACATGGAGGAAGAGGACATCGGGCTGGAAGTGGCGCGCGCAGCGATGAAATCGAAGCCGCGACCCGCGGTAGTAATCTGCACAGGCTTTGCCAGCATGGCGAATTCCCGTGCAGCGCTGGAAATGGGCGTCGATTACATGGCACACAAGCCAGTGGAATTAAACGACCTGATCTCCGCTCTGAACCGGCTGATTTCCAGGCACCGCGAATGGGGAGAACGGGGATGAATGCTAAGACCGCTGCGGGCAAACGTCCCAGGATGGCTTTATTGGTACACGGCAACGAGGCCGTCGTTTCCAGCTTGCAAGACGCTCTCTCCGAGCGAGGATTTGTGACCGTCGTAGCGCAGGATTTAGCGAGCGCTCTTTCAGCCATAACCACACATTACTTTGAGGTCGCAATTGTCTCGTCGCAACTGGCCGGAGGTGGCGATGGCTGGCACTTGGCTGGAGTATTGCACTTGGTCTTTCCGAAGGCTGTCGTCTGCGTGATTTCTCTAACCGAACCCGATGTGCTGGCCTTGCAGGCCGCCATTAACTACGGAGTGCGAGAAGTTTACCAGCAGTCGAGGCCTGCTCCTGAGATGATCAGCTCCATCCTGCGCCAACTCGAACACAGTTCCCGGTCCTCTACGGCACGAATTGCAGCACGCCGCATGCGTTTCGGGTAGGATAGTCGGAAACAGATGCCGGAAAAGGAAAACAAATCCACTACGGTCCTTTGCATTGATGACGAGGAACCCGGACTAAAGGTTCGAAAGATTCTGTTGGAAACTGCAGGCCACCGTGTCCTCACCGCGCGCTCCGGCGGGGAGGGCATCCGAGTGTTCCAGTCCGAACCAGTCGATGCCGTCATTTTGGATTACTGGATGTCCGGTATGAATGGCGTGGCCGTGGCTCGCGAACTCAAGCGTCTGCGTCCATCGACGCCAATCATCATCTTGTCGGCCTACGGAACCCTGCTGGACGAAGCTCTGGGAGTAGCAGACCTCTGGATTCGGAAAGGCGAAGAGGACCCGCAATACCTGCTGGCCAAAATCAAAGAGCTTTTGGAAAACCGCAAGGCAAACTGAGTTTCCACGTTCGTAATTGCACTAAGTTCGTGTTGCGGTCAAACAATAGTCCCACCTCGATTTTCCTGGCCATGTTTACGCGTCACACCACCCTATGACGTAAATCACTGCGTCATTGTTCACAACACAACACGATAACGGATAGCACCAGCGAGGATGCCGATTGGGGAGTTGCGCGCGCGTCAGCGGCCCAAGTGTCACATGAACAACAGCTTACAGGAGCGGCGGTGGTTCTGGGTAACGCTCATACTTTCCAGCACCACCATCGTGGCCCTGGTGTTTGCTTTTTGGGAATTGGTGGAAAATCGCTTCTTCCGCGAGCTGGATTACGTCTCGCTGCACTATCTCTACATCAGCCGTGGAGTGACGGCATCTGTCCTTCTGGCCATCTGGGCCGCCTGGTTTGTCACGCGCCAGCGCAGGATCGCGGAAGTGGAATTGCGCAAGTCTCACGAGAGATACCGGGGACTGTTGGAAGCCTCGCCGGGAGCCGTTGTGCTGTATGACCATCATTTGCGCGTCTTGGAGTGGAATGCCGCAGCGGAGCGACTTTATGGTTGGACACGAGCACAAGTATCCGGGCACGAATTACCTACCTCCGTCTCCGAGCGTGAAACCGAGTTACAGGAATTCCTCAGCCAGGTAGAAGGCGGCCAACCTTTGCTGGATCGGGAGACGATGCGAAAGAACAAGCAGGGCGAAGAGATCGAAGTCCAGCTAAGTTTGTTGCCATTTCGCGAAGGCGGCCAGCTGTACTTTTTGGAAGTGACCGCCGACATTCGTGAGCGAGTGCGGCTGCGGCAGCGACTGATTGAACTGGAGAAGCTGACCAGCATGGGCCAAATGGCGGCGGGCACGGCTCACCACCTGAATACGCCCCTGGCTTCGATGTTGCTACGCGTACAGATGATGCGGGAACGGGCCGAGCGCAACAACGGGTTTCACAACGATCTGGAGCGATTGGAGCACACGATCGGCTTCTGCCAGCAATTTGTGCGGCGCCTGCTCGATTTCTCGCGGAGGCCGCTGTCACGGCCGGAACCAGAAGCCCTTGGGCCAGTAGTCCAGGCTGTGCTGGGCTTTCTATCACCCTCATTCCTGGCGAAAAAGGCGAGCTTGGTGTTTCTGGAAGGGGAACTGGCTCAAACCAAGGTTCTGGCAGATAGAAACAACCTGGAAACGCTGCTCTTAATCCTGCTCAGTAATGCCCTGGACGCGATCGCGGATGAGGGGACGATCAACATAGAACTGCGGAGTACGGAAGACGATTGTCTCGACATCGTGATTGCCGATAACGGGTGTGGCATCTCTGCTGCGCATCAGGGGCACATGTTCGAGCCTTTTTTCACGACTAAGCCGATCGGGAAGGGAACCGGGTTGGGGCTGGCGATTGCCAAGAATATCGTCAGCGAGCACGGAGGCGAGATTCGATTAGAGAGCACCGCCGGCAAAGGTACGAGGGCGATTGTCCGTCTTCCAGTGTGGCGTGGGGTCTTGAGCTCCTCGGAAGCGGTGAGCCAATGAGCGCGGACACTCGAAGTCCGGAGATCCTGGTGGTCGACGACGATCGCGAGTTGGCGGAAACGCTGCGTGATTTCCTAGTCGGCGAGGGCTACACCGTGGGTCTGGCTAACTCGGCGGCAAGCGCAATTGATTTTTATGAGCACAATCCGCACCTGGCACTGGCTTTGCTCGATCTGGTTATGCCGCAGAGTAATGGCATGGCAGTCATGGAAGAGCTGCACCGGCGCAATGCTGACCTGCCGGTTGTGATCATGACTGGCTTCGGAACAATCGAGACCGCTGTCGAAGCCATCAAGCGCGGTGCGGAAGACTACATCACGAAGCCCTTCGATCGCGACGCGGTGCGCAAGAAGATTGGCAGATTGATGGAGGTGTACCGGCTGCGCCGTCGAGTGGCCAAGCTGGAGGCTGATCTCAAGTCGGGTGACCCCTTCGAAGACTTAATCTACGTCTCCAACAGCATGCAGAAAATTGTGGAGCGTGCGCGGACTGTGGCTGCGACCGATGCCGCTGTTTTGCTGGTAGGCGAGACGGGTACGGGAAAAGAGCGCCTGGCACGGGCCATCCATCGAGCCAGCCAGCGAGGCGGGGGCGAATTTCTCGCGGTCAATTGCGGGGCACTGCCCAGGGAATTGATTGAGACGGAATTATTTGGTGTTCGCCGGGGCGCTTACACCGGGGCGTATGCCGACGCGCCCGGGGTCTTCATGGCAGCGAACAAGGGAACTGTGTTCCTGGACGAAATCGGCGAGATGCCAAGAGAAGCGCAGGTAAAGCTGCTGCGGGTCTTACAGGAGAAAGAGGTCCGGGCCGTAGGCAGCGTGCAATCGGCTCGAGTCGATACGCGGGTGATCGCGGCAACCAATCGTTCGCTTGCCGCTTTGCGTTCCGAGCTTCTGCGGGAAGATTTGTATTTTCGACTCGCCACGGTCGTCATCGAGGTCCCACCTTTGCGAGCACGACGGGAGGACGTTTTGGTGCTGTCGCAATGGTTCGCGGCCCGTTTGTCGGAGAAGTACGGGAGGCATGTAACAGTAAGCCGTGGAGCCTTGGAATGCCTTCTGAATCATCCTTTCCCTGGCAATGTGCGCGAATTGGAGAACCTGCTGGAGAGTGTGTGTGCGTTGTCCACGGATGATCCGCAGACCATTTCCGAGAAGGACGTGCGGCAGATGGTAGCGCAGAGTCCAACTCTGCCCCGGGAAGATGTTCCGCTCGCGCTGGATGAGATGGAACGGATGGCCATCGAGCGCGCGGTGCGGCTCTGTCACGGAAATCGGACTAGGGCTGCGGCATTGCTAGGAATCTCACGGGACACGCTCTACCGCAAGATTCGCGAATTCAAAGGCAACGGGGATTCGCTATGAAGATACCGCGCCAGATCGCCGTATGGGGATCGGCGGCGGTGCTTTCGATCGTCGTTCTGTTCTTGGTTGTGGTACGACAGAGCCAGGAATCGCAGCGCCGCTGGGCGGTACAGGTAGCCGCTAAGCCGGTGGCCGGCAGCGCCGTATTCCGAAACAAAGGCTGCGCTGCTTGCCACGGGGCCACAGCAAACGGGACAGCCTCGGGTCCTCGATTGCGCCAGCGCGAGTCCTTGTCGGGACTTCCCCAGCTTGTCACGGCGATGTGGAACCACGCTCCACGAATGTGGGAAACGATGGAATCGAAACAACTAGCGTACCCGGCGCTTAGATACGAAGAGACCTCACAGCTGGTCTCCTATCTCTATGTCTCCGGGTACCTGGATAACGATGGCGACCTCGCCCGCGGAGAGAAGCTGTTCGAGGAGCGAAAGTGCGGGCAATGTCATCGCCGATCTTCCGATGGGGAAAATGTAGCTCGACCACTGGATGAAATGGCACACGCTAGCGATCCGCTATCGTGGACGCAAGCGCTGTGGAACCATGCGTCCGCGATGCAGGCGAAGATGAAAAGCATGGGAATCGCCTGGCCTAAGTATCAGGCCAGCGATTTGCGGGACTTGTTTGCCTACGTGCGGCACATGCGCAGCTCAGCCGACGACGATCCGCCCGATGTGGCCGGCGATCCTGACCGAGGATGGGCTTTGTTCCAGCAGAAGGGGTGTATTCGCTGTCACGCCGTTTCATCGGAACCGGGAGGGATCGGTCCCAACCTGGGAGCGGATAGGGCACTGCCTCCCACATTTTCCGAGTTTGGCGCCGCCCTACTGAATCATTTTCCCGAGATGCAAAATGCGATGCAGCAGGAAAAGACGGGAGTGCCGCGCTTTGAAGATCACGACGTGATGGACGTGGCGGTCTTCCTCTACAGCTTGCATTATCTGGAACCCACTGGGTCGCCCCAGGTCGGCAAGAGCCTTTTCAATTGGCGCGGCTGTAGCCGTTGCCACGGCCAGAACGCTGAGGGGACAAACGAGGGCCCAGCATTACGCGGCCGCGCAAAGACCTACACAGCTGTGCGTCTAGCTACGAATCTGTGGGGTCACGGTGCGCGCATGTATCAGAACAGTCAGAAAACCGGGCATGCCTGGCCGACTCTGCAGGACTCTGACATCGGGCACCTGCTAACGTTCCTGAACACTTCTCCGGAACGTTAGCCTGACTGTCCGATTCTCGGACGCTCGCACGATTCTCGGACGAAGCGGAGACGAGCAAGAGGATAGTGGAGACGGGCTAAGTGGTGACGGGTGTTGAGATTGCAGTTCAGTCAGCTTGTGGCGATTAGCTTGCGAATGAAAGGGGTGAGGCGGGGCAGCGAAACCGTGCAGGTCGGACCTCCTAATGAGTATATCGCAGCCCTACTTAGAGTTTCCGAAGGAGTTCACCATGCGCCGTTACGCAATGTTCGCCGCCGGGATGCTGATGGTCGGAGCTGGCGCCTACCTGATCTTTGCAAATCCTCATTTTTTGCCCCTCTGGTTCGTGTGGCTCGCCGGTCCGTTTCTTTGGTACGTGGGAGTCGCCGTGAGTATTGGAGGATTGGCTGCGGCCCTTTTTCTCGGTCCTGCAAAAGAAGCGCCAGGAGCTGAGGAGCAAGAAGAAGTACCGGTCCTGCGTTTCCGCAAATTAGCCAAGCGTCAACCTGCCGGAGTGCTACGTGAAATTCCGGCGATGGGCGGTTTCATTCTGTAGTTCGGGCCAGGCAGGTCGCTGATTCGAACCCTTGAAAGGGAAAACTAGCAAACCCATGCGCACGGAGCAGACCGGAACCCTTGTAGCTTCACCCCCGGAAAAAGGCACGGCCTCCAGTTCACGTCGCACCGTACTCAGAACTTTTTTAGGGGGCGGCATTCTGGCGTCGCTGGGATCGTTTTTGTATCCGGTGCTGCGCTATCTGGTGCCCCCCGTCGAGACGAATCTGGGAGTCGACTCGGTGATCGCCGCCACGATTCATGAACTGAAGCCCAATAGCTCGAAGATCTTTCGCTTCGGTAGTCGCCCGGCTTTGCTGATTCGTACCGCCGAAGGCGAGTATCAGGCGATGTCGGCAACCTGTACCCACCTGAGCTGCACGGTGCAGTATCGCCAGGACACACGACAGGTCTGGTGCGCTTGCCACAACGGGATCTACGACCTGAATGGAAAGAACCTTTTCGGGCCTCCGCCGCGGCCGCTGGAGAAATATCAGGTTCACATTCAAGGGGATGAAATCCAGGTTGTGCGCGCCTAAGGAATGCGAAGATGAGCCCTTTTGCCCGTGTCCAGAGCTGGCTTGATGAACGCTTCGGTTGGGCCGAGTTGATCGCACCGTTAAAGCACAAGACCGTTCCGCACCATAAGCTGTCGTACTGGTATTTTCTCGGCGGTATTACGCTCTTCCTTTTTGTCATCCAGATCACAACCGGAATTCTGCTGCTGCTGTACTACCGGCCGAGCGCAAACGAGGCCTTTGAAAGCGTGCAGTACATCAGCACACAAGTTCGATTTGGATGGTTGGTAAGGTCCATCCACTCCTGGTCGGCGAACCTCATGATCTTTACCGCCTTTGCGCACATGTTCAGCGTGCTGTTCCTGCGCGCCTATCGCAATCCGCGGGAACTGACTTGGCTCAGTGGCGCACTGCTGCTGTTCCTAGCACTCGGCTTTGGCTTCAGCGGATACCTGCTGCCGTGGAATACGCTGGCATTTTTTGCGACCAAGGTGGGGACGGAGGTCGCCGGCCAGGTACCGGTCATCGGTCCGTGGATCATGATGTTCTTGCGCGGCGGTCCGGATGTCACCGGCGCTACGCTAACACGCTTTTTCGGATTCCATGTTGCCGTGTTACCTGGCATCACCACGGTTTTGCTCGGCCTTCACCTGGCTCTCGTGCAGCGCTTCGGCATCAGCGTTCCGCCGCGAGTTGAGAAGCAGTGGGAATGTTCTCCGCACGAACGCCAGGAGATGAAGTTCTTTCCCAACTTCCTGCTGCGTGAGGTGATGGCCTGGTATACAGCGCTAGCGGCGCTGGCCGTACTGGCCGCTCTTTTTCCATGGGGGCTGGGAACCAAGGCTGACCCGTTTGCTCCTGCTCCGGCCGGCATCAAGCCGGAGTGGTACTTCCTATTCGCGTTCCAGACTCTGAAATTGATTCCCGCCAAGGTCCTGTTCATGGATGGAGAAGTGCTGGGGGTGCTGGCTTTCGGCGCGGCCGGCGCTTTGTGGCTGATCTTGCCGTTTGCCGAGCCGAAGCGGCGCGCGGGTGGTTATCGAGCAGTAATTGCCTTCGGAATTGTCGCCGTCACTTATATCGCAAGCATGACGGTCTACGGGTATCTGGCGAAATGAAATGCACTCTTATTGACTCAACGGTGAGGTTGAATCGGACGCCAGGAATGCAGCCCATATTCGCGGTAAGGCTGGCATCCGTTTTTTTCCTCCTTCTTGTTCCAGTATGTCTGGGGCAAACCAAAAATACGTGCCTGGACTGTCACTCTTTGCTGGATGCTCCGCTGAAGGTGACGGCAGAGGAGTTTGCCGCTAACATCCACGCGCAGAAAGGGCTTACGTGTGCCAGCTGTCATGGCGGCGATCCTACGTCGGACGATAATGCGATGAGCCCCAAGGCGGGCTTCCGCGGCCACATCGACCGCAAGCGGATTCCCGAGTTGTGCGGCAAGTGCCACACTGATGCGGCTTACATCCGGCAATACAACCCGTCGCTGCGAACGGATCAGCTCTCGCAGTACCACACCAGTGTGCATGGGAAGAAGTTGGCTAGCGGCGACACTCACGTGGCTGTATGCACAGACTGTCATGGCATTCACAACATCCGCCCGGCCAGCGATGTGCGTTCGAGCGTTAATCCGCTGAACATCGCCACCACTTGCAGTCATTGCCACTCGGATGTGAACTACATGAAGGCTTACGTCATTCCGACGGTGCAGTTCGCCGATTACAGCAAGAGTGTTCACCATGAGGCAATGGCCGTGCGCGGCGACCTGAGCGCACCTACGTGTACTACTTGCCACGGGAATCACGGAGCTGCGCCGCCGGGCGTGGGGACTGCGAAGAACGTATGTTCGACCTGCCATGTCTACCAGTCGCAACTGTTCGAAGAGAGTCCGCACAAAGCGGCGTTCGAAGCGGCGGGGCTGCCGGGGTGCGTGACTTGTCACAGCAATCACGCGATTACGCCTCCCAACGACGAGATGGTCAGCACCGGAGAACGTTCCATCTGTACCACCTGCCATGCGGAGGGCGATGCGGCCTTGCAGGCGGCCAGCGGCATTCACGGCCATCTTCGCGATCTCGAGTTGCGGATTACCCGCTCGAAACAAATTCTGGATCGGGCGGAGGAATCAGGCATGGAAGTCAGCCAGGCGCAACTCGACCTCATCCAGGCCAGCGATGCCCTCACCAAGGCCAGGGTAGCGATCCATGGTTTCCGTCCAGACAAAGTTGCGAACGAAGTCGCTTCCGGACAGGCAGTCACGGAGAAAACTTATAAGGCAGGCACTGAGGCCCTGCGGGAGCGCAACTATCGGCGTTTAGGACTGAGTATTTCGCTCTTGGTAATTGGAGCGACCCTGATCGGCCTGCGGCTGTGGATTCGCGAGATCGAAAGCTAAGTCGAGCAAGCAACTCGTGGATTCAAGTGAAGACTGCTGACTACTTCTGCTCGGCAGGAAGCGTTACCGTCATCCGGGTACCGCGTCCCGGAGTACTCTCCGGAGTGATGGTTCCTCCATACGCCTCGACCAGTGCTTTCGCAATGGCAAGACCCAATCCAAATCCCCCGGTTTCGCGGGTGCGGGAGGGGTCGGCCCGGCGGAATCTTTCGAAAATGCGGGGGAGATCTTTTTCCGGGATTCCGGCGCCGTGGTCTTCGACCACCACCGTACCTCGTCCATTGTTACGACTAATCCTGATATCCACGGTGGCACCGGCGGGGCTGTAGCGGATGGCATTCTCCAACAGGTTGACCCAGACCAGTTCCAAGTCTTCGGGGTCTGCCTTGCAAACCAGGTTGCTCTCTGCGTTGAGTTGGAGATTGATGTTGCGCGAGCGTGCCAGACTACGGATTCCCGCCATGGCTTCCTCGCAAGTATTGGAAATGTCGATCTCCTGCAGATCGCGCTGCAGGGCGCCCTGCGCCCACTGTTCAGCGCGCGCCAGACGAAGCATCCACTGCAGCAACTTCTCCAGACGTTCCATGTCGTCGAGCGCCTGGCCTAGGCCGGCCTCGTATTCCTGCGCGGTCCGCGGTTTTTGCAGGAGTGATTGGAGAGTGGATTTCAGAATGGCGACCGGCGTCTTCAGTTCGTGAGCAGCATTCCCCAGGAATTCTCGCTGCTGCAGAAACGATTGCCGGAGACGATCAAGCATAGTGCTCATGGCATCGGTCAGGGGCTTGAGTTCCTCGACCCGCTTGACGTCAGGGGTCGGACGCAGTTCCCAATTTTGGGCGGAGATCTGAGCTGCTTCGGCCGCTAGATGTTGCAAAGGAAGGAGTCCGCGACGAATGCCCAGCAGGGCAAGAAGTACGGTCGCCCCCAGCAGTATGAGACTGGCCAGGGCAACGTAAACTCCGGCGGCCAAGACCTGGTTGCGCAGGGCCAGAGTTGGCTCAGCGTAGACCACGATCAGGGTATCGGAGCTGGATGGCGGGGCTTCCTCTCGATCCAGGATGGGGACTTCTCTCAGGTACAACGCCCGGTAGGGCAGGCCGGACACCATCAGGGATCGATAGGTTTTATGTTTTGAGTTGTCAAAAGTCAGATCAGCCGGCCAATTGGAAGAGCGGGCCAAGACTGTCGGCCCTTTTCGAATTTCGTAAAAATCAGGATGAGAAGGGTCCGGCGAAGGTGGAACCAGGCTTTTCTCAAAAACGAGGTTATAGCTGCCGTCCTCCGCGTAGCGGACGAGCGCAGCAATACTCATGGCTCGCGCTTGCAAGTCGGCATCGAGCGCGGCCTGCAAACGCTCCTCCATATAGAACACGCCGGTGAAGACGAGACCGGCCGCCAGTACAAGCTGGGACAAAACGACGGTCAGGATCAGATGTCCCTTGATCGACTTGGTCAGCCCCTTCATTGAAGCATGTAACCCTGGCCACGCAGAGTATGAATCAATTGACGCGCGGAAGCGTGGTTCAGTTTGCGCCGTAATCCCGAGATGTATACCTCGATCACGTTACTAAATTTCTCCCAGTTGTAGTCATAAAGGTGTTCCAGAAGTTCGGCTTTGGAAACGATAGCGCCTGATCTGTGCGCCAGGTATTCCAGGACGCGATACTCCATCGCGGTCAGAGGAACGGTCTTACCTGCCTTGTGTACATTGCGGTTGCCAGTATCAATTTCCAAATCGCCAATCGTCAGCAGAGCCGAGGCTTGGCCTTTGCCGCGGCGAATGAGGGCCTTGGTACGAGCCAGCAGTTCGCCCAGATCAAAGGGTTTGGTCAGGTAGTCATCGGCTCCAGCATTCAACAGGGCGACCACGGATTCTTTTTCCTCGCGCGCCGTAAGAACGAGCACAGGGGTGTGCTGCTTGCTGTGGCGTAGCCGCTTCAGCAATGCCAGGCCGTCCAGCCGGGGCAGCATCAGGTCCAGAAGCACCGCGTCGTAGGGCTCCGACTGGGCCAGGTACAGGCCTTCTTCACCGTCAGTCGCTATATCTACAGCATAGCTGGCACCCTCGCGCAAGCTGCGCGCGATGTTTTCCGCCATCCGCAACTCGTCTTCGACAACTAGAACGCGCACGGTTGACCTTAGGTAAACTCTATCACTCTCACCGGCCAGTATAAGTCCTCAGCTTCATACGTCCAGGTCTGCAGCAGGTCTTGGCAGGGACAGCGACGTGCCAGACGTCGACCGGGCGACCCAAACAAAGCTCTGATTTTGACCGAAGAGGAACGCGAGCGGCTCCAATCGCTGGCCCATCGGGCGCGCAGCCAGCCCCTGTTGGCGCGGCGTGCGCGCGTGGTGCTGGCCTGCGCCGAAGGACTCAACAACCAGGCGGTGGCGCGGAAAATGCGGGCCTCGCTGGGCATGGTGGGCAAGTGGCGCTCCCGATTTTTGAAAACTCGCCGGGAAGGACTCTACGACGAGCCCCGACCCGGAGCACCCCGCCAGGTAAGCGATGCCCAGGTCGAGCAGGTGGTGATTCGGACCTTGGAAAGCACACCCCGGGGAGAGACGCACTGGAGCACGCGCGGCTTGGCCAAAGCTACCGGGCTCAGCCGAATGACCATCAGCCGCATTTGGCGCGCGTTCGGCTTGCAACCGCACCGTACCGACACTTTCAAACTGTCGCCCGACCCCTTGCTCATCGAGAAAGTGCGCGACATTGTGGGCTTGTATATGAACCCGCCCGATCATGCCTTGGTCTTGTGTGTGGATGAGAAGACCCAGATTCAGGCCCTCGACCGCACGCAACCGTTGCTGCCTTTACGGCCGGGGCAGCTGGAGCGCCGCACCCACGACTACAAACGCCATGGGACGACTTCGCTGTTCGCCGCCCTGGAATTGAAGACCAGCCAGGTGATCGCGCAACCCAAGCGCCGCCATCGCTCCGCGGAATTTCGCCAGTTCCTGGATGAAATCGAAGTGCAAGTGCCCGACCGAACTCGATGTGCATATCATTGTGGACAACTACGGAACCCACAAAACCGCCATCATCCGGAAATGGTTCGCCAAACGCCCGCGCTTTCACGTCCACTTCACGCCCACCTGCGGTTCCTGGACCAACCTGGTGGAACGATGGTTCGCGGAACTCACCAACAAGCGAATTCGACGTGGCGTGTTCAGCAGCGTCAAACAACTGGAGGCGGCCATCCGCGAGTACATCGACATGCACAAGGAAAATCCTAAGCCCTTCGTTTGGACCAAAACGGCGGACCAAATCCTGGCCAGCATCGCTCGTTACGCGCAGCGCACGACCGCCGCGCAAGTCTATAACTTATGACACGAACCATTGGGACAGGAGACTAGTTTTTCTCTCCTAAGTGGTCCCGCAAATATTCGTAAGCTTGGGCGGGTGTTTTTACCACGCCAAGGTTCGGGCGAGTCTGTTCGGCGAGGACCTGGAACATCCTGGCCAACCCCGTGATCAAGCCAGAGGGAGCGATCACGACGTGTTGTGCCTCACTGCTAAAGATGCTCTTGGCGCCGGCCATCGCTTGCAGCCTATCGGTTGAAATCTGTGCGTCGGTCACGCTGCGAAAATCGATGATTTCAGAGAACGTGGGGTCGAAATTGGGATGGGATCGAATGGTTTGGGAATGGCACACGAACTCCTCCTCGGTTACATCCCCCAGAAATGCGGAGTAAACCAGGCGCTTCTCGACATCGATGGTGAGAGTTACAGGCATTGGTTACCACAGCGGGAACCAGATAATCTGAATCATATTGTGCCACTCCGGCAAATGTTGGCAAATGTATGTTGCCTGGAAGTATTGCTGGGTTGGAAAAGCAACACATACAGCTCTCTGCGGAATTCGGGCGAGGCTAGCGGGCAGCCTGAACACGCGACTGCGGTACCTCGTCATGCCTGGCATCAAAAAGCACCGCAATACCAATAGCAGACTTGGGTGCAGCTTGCTCCACTCTTACTACACAGCCATTAAGGTGAAGCCGAACGCGGCTGGTGCCGCTTAGGTACTCGAGGACGAAGTCGATATGCTTGCCCTTGGTGAGCTTGAAATCAGAATAGAAGAAAATTCCGCGCGGCGAGATGTCGCGCACAAAAGCAACGTGCTCTTCGGAATGCGGGGAATCGACCGTAATCCATGCCGGCAAGCGTACGAAGGCTCGGGAAACACTGCGGGGCACACCTTTGCCAATTAGGATGGGTTGAGCGTGAAGAGAGTGGTTGGGATGAAAGAAAGCCCTGCGCTGACGCATGTGGTTTCTCAGTGGGGGAGGGCTTTCACAGAGTGAACAATGAGTTTCCGGGGCACGATCAGGGCCATCCGGCTGCCTATGGGTTTCAACGATATGTAGCAGCCACGATTAACGAAAATGTGAATTTTGTACTGGGACGTGCCAATTTTACGCCGAGTACCTTGCGATTACAGAAGTAACATCGGTCAATTGGGGAGCGCTGGATAGCGAGCAGGCTGGCGCAAACAGAGCAGCCGGAATATTGGTGGAGGCGGCGGGAGTCGAACTATCTAGCGTGTTGACAGCACGTAAGTTATTGATTCCAGGAACTGCCACAACGGCCAAAAAGGCCTCATTGCCCGATCCATTGTACGTTTATTGTACGAAAATGCTTTTCGCCTTGGAATGGCACAGAACCACATAGCGAAGACAGTATCCCATAGATTTGCTGGGATGGATCGGGGAAAAGCACCCGCGTACGGCTCCGGATGGTTGATCCTCCTCCTGATAGCGCGCGCAGATTCAAGGACTTAACTTCTCGGTTGGTTCGTCGAGGGCAGCCTTTGGCAAGCTGCGTTCGAAGGCAATCCTGTAGCCTATGACCGACGAGAGCGGAGAAAAGGCTCATCTCATACCCTGCGCGCTAAGGAGCGGCGGGAGGGTCTGAGAGTTGAACCATTAGTTTGCCATTATTGGAACCGTCGAATAATTTGTTGATCGCCGCTGGTGCAGACTCGAGACCGCGGACGATATCTACCCGATACTTTAGCTGGCCTGAGCTGTGCCACTGCGTGAAGTTACTCATCATTTCCTTTACTTTCGAAGAGTAATCGGTTGCGAGGAAACCTTGGATATTGAGGCGCTTGCTGATCACCAGCGCAAAGTTGGAGGGGCCCGGAATGGGTGCCGTGGCGTTGTACTGCGAGATCAGGCCGCAAAGCACCACGCGACCAAAGGTGTTCATGAGGTAGAGCGCGCTTTCCAAGATTCCTCCACCGACGTTCTCGAAATAAATATCCACTCCGTTCGCACACGCAGTCTTCAGCTGTTTCTTGTAGTTGTCGTCTTTGTAGTTCACGGCAGCGTCGAAAGCGAGTTCCTCTCGTAGCCAATTGCACTTCTCTTCGGTTCCGGCGATGCCGACTACACGAAGTCCCTTGATCTTGCCGATCTGGCCGACGAGTGATCCGACCGAACCTGCGGCGCCGGAGATCAAGAGAGTTTCGCCGACCTTGGGCTGTCCCACTTCCAAAAGTCCACCGTAGGCGGTTAATCCAGCCAGTCCAAACAGTCCAAGGTAAGCCGAAAACGGAAGTCCGCTGTCCGGCAACTTCGTCACAGCTTCACCATCGGAAAGCAGATATTCTTGCCAGCCGAACATCCCTTGGACTCGGTCACCGGCGGCAAAATTTGGATGATTTGATTTCTCCACTATTCCGATTGCCAACCCGCGCATGATTTCGCCAATCTGCACGGGCGGAACGTAGGACGGACGGTCAATCAGCCACCCCCGCATCGCTGGATCGAGCGAGAGATATACGCTGCGAATCAGAAGCTGGGAATCCTCAGGCACCGGCATGGGTTGGGACACAAGCTCGAAGTTGTCAGCTTTAATCAGCCCCGTGGGCCGCGATTTGAGCCGCCATTGGCGGTTTACCGGGGTAGCAGCAGCCATAGCGGAGGACGAATCACTGTCAGACTGTGTAGCGCGCTGCCGCGAGAAGTCGGCCGGCAATATTGCGCCGCAGTGCAGCCCCATCGAGCGGATCGTAGTTGGCAAAGCCGCGTAGAGTCGCCATATTCTCCCGCAGGGCGTGGCCAGCCGAGCAGGTGCCGATGACATTTCGCGCCGAGACTTCTACTCGATCCATGGCCTCGCGCAAAAACACGGCGCACATGTTGGCGGCATTGGTCTCTTTGCCCGAGGCTGCAAGCTTGCGACTTCGAAGCAAGCTCGACTCCATCGCGAAAACTTCCATGACGATGTCGGAAATGTTCATCACGATCTCCTGCTGTTTTTCCAACTCGGCCCCGTATTTTTGATAGGCAATCCCGATCGTGAACAGCGCAATCTTCTTTGCGCTCTGCACAAGCCGCGCGTCTTCATCTTTGTCGGTGTTCGCGGAGGCCGTTGCCCCACTGCCAGGCCCGCCGACTACGGCCTGAACAGCGGGGATAAGCCCCAATTGCCCACGGGCGGCGCGTTTCAGCAGCATTCCCGTTATGAGAAGCCGGTTGATTTCGTTGGTGCCTTCGAAGATCCGGTTGATTCGCGAATCACGGTAAGCCCGTTCCACCGCATAATCTTGGTGGTAGCCATAGCCGCCGTGGATTTGCACGCCTTCATCGACAACGTAATCCAGCATCTCGGAGGCATACACCTTAATCATCGAGCACTCCGCAGCGTACTCTTCAACGGCTTTGAGCTCGGTCTGTGAATCCGCGTGCTTATCATGAGCGGACTGCGCCAATTGGCTCTCGATGAGTCCCACCACACGCCACACCATCGATTCCACCGCGAACGTGCGAATCGCCATCTCCGCCAGCTTATGCTGGATGGCGCCGAACTCGGCGATCGCCGATCCGAATGCTTTGCGTTCTTTGGCGTATTTCAAGCAGATGGCAAGCACGTTTTTTGCTCCACCCACGGCACCAGGGCCGAGTTTCAACCGGCCGATGTTCAGGATGTTAAACGCGATGATGTGCCCGCGCCCAATTTCGCCAAGCAGGTTTTCGACCGGAACCCGGACGTTGTCAAAATACACCGCCGTGGTCGAGCTGCCCTTGATGCCCATCTTGTGTTCTTCGGCGCCGCTGGTCACGCCGGGAAAGCTGCGCTCCACCAGAAACGCCGTGAACTTCTCGCCGCCTACTTTAGCGAATACGGTAAAGAGGTCTGCCGCGCCTCCGTTGGTGATCCACATCTTCTGTCCGTTGAGGACGTAGTATTTGCCGTCGGCGCTGAGATCCGCCCGGGTACGCACGGCGAGAGCATCGGAGCCGGCCAGCGGTTCGGTTAGCGCGTAGGCGGCCAACAGCTCAACCTTCGCCAGCTTGGGAAGATATTTTCGTTTCTGTTGTTCGTTGCCAAAGAAAAGAATGGGCAGCGTACCGATCCCGGTATGCGAGGAGTGCCACGACCCGTAAGAAGCGTCCCGCGCCAGATGCTCACCAGCAATCATTACAGACGGCAGATCCATTTCCATGCCGCCGAATTTCTCGGGGATCGGTATCGCGGCGAGTCCCAGCTCTGCCGCTTTGCGAAGCACGCTTAGTGCGACCCCCGGAGTCTGCTGGCGGATCGCGTCGAGATGAGGTTCCACCTCATTTGTCCAGAATTGGTCGACCGTGCGGGCTATTGCAAGGTGTTCTTCGTTGAGATCTTCGGCTGTGAAAATTTCGTTGGGCGAGCGATCCTCAATGAGGAACGCGCCGCCTTTAACTTGAAGAGGAGTTGCCGCGGAAGTTGTCATCATCTTCCCCCGGGTCGACCGATTGCTACGCCACACGAGCAAATCTGCGACCGCGATGCTGATATTTCGATGTTTCGAGGTCGGGGCTCGCAAACCAGCCGATTCACCTCATCCGTCCTGATGGAGAGAACCGCGTTCTCAAATTGTGTTAGTCTATATCAGATATGAGTAACTAACGTCAACATCGAACACAAGCATTGAACACCGGCGGCGCCGAACCGGCCATTGGATCGCGATTTGTGAGAACAGCCGATGGAAGCTCCGATTGTTAGGATCGATCCGGTGTCTTGAGCACCGAACCGGTAGCACGGCTTGCAACCTTTATCAGGAGAATATGCGACTATGGCTCGTGTTGAAGTTGCCGCCCCGCAAAGAAGTCGGAATCATAGGAACTCGGTGAAGCGAAATGCAGCAGCGCAGATCCACGAGATCCCAGGGCTTCGGGAGCGCAAAAAGGCGCGACTTCGTCAGCAAATTATCGAGACAGCCATCCAATTGTTCCGCAAACAGGGCTACGAGAAAACTCGCATCGATGACATCGTCAAAATTCTAGAAATCAGCCAGCCGACTTTCTTCCGTTATTTCCCAAGCAAGGACGCTGTTTTAAGGGATGTGGGTAAGCGCGGCTTCGAGTGCATAGCGGAGCGCCTCAAATCAGAACTTTCCACCAGGGCGGATACCGCCGAGCGCTTGCATCGCCTGTATCACGCCATGGCGCTCGAAGCGGAAGCTGACCGACCTCTATGGAAAGCGGTGGTGCTGTCGGGTGCGATGGATCCGGTACGTTCTCCGGAGGTGCGCGGAGTCGAGGGAGTTGCGATCAGCCGGCTGCGGGAAATTCTGGCACAGGGTCAGGAACGTGGTGAAATCACGAGCGCGTTCCCGGTCGTGCATCTTGCCGAATTTATGGAGGCGCTCTACCACACAGTGGTCCGTCAGTGGACCGTCGACCTCACTGGACCCCATAAACTGACCGAGCGCGTGGACAGCGCCGTGGAATTTTTCTTGCGTGGTGCTAAGCCGTGATTGGTTCCTGGACCAGTCTGCTCTCCCCGTTCGTGCAAGGCTAAAGGTAAATGAAAGCCGCTATCCTGCACGATTTCAAAATGCCGCTCTCGATCGAGGAAGTGGAACGCCCTCATCCCGAAGCAGATGAAGTTTTGATCCAGGTGGAAGCCTGTGGTTCCTGCCACTCCGACTTGCACGTGGCTGATGGAGATTGGACACAACTGGCGGGAATCGTGAAGAGACCGCTGATTCTCGGCCACGAAATTGCCGGTCACGTAGTGGAGAAAGGCCCGGCAGTGCACGATTTGCAAATCGGCGATCGCGTCGGCGTGCCCTGGATTCACTGGAGCTGCGGTGACTGCGAATTTTGCCGCGAAGGAAACGAAAACTTGTGCAACCGGCAGAAGATCACAGGTATCACCGTTGACGGTGGCTACGCCGAATTTGTCAAGGCGCCGGCAACTCACGCGCTGAAAATTCCAGATGGTCTTTCTGCGCTCGAAGCCGCCCCGCTTTTTTGTGCGGGACTCACCGTTTATCGCGCCCTGAAGGGCGCCGGGATTGTGCCCGGTCAGCGCCTGGCTGTTTTCGGGATAGGTGGCCTGGGACACCTTGCAGTGCAGTTGGGACGGGCCTTTGGCGCGGAGGTGACCGCGATCGACATTTCCGACGAGAAGCTGGAACTCGCCCGAACCTTTGGTGCAGCTGACGCTCTCAATGCGGCCACGACAGATGTGGTTAAGGAGCTGCGCCGCAAAGGTGGAGTCCATGTGTCACTGGTCACGTCCGCAGCGAAGGCAGCTTATGACACAGCTTTTTCCTGCCTCCGGCCCGCCGGTACTCTGCTCGTCGTGGGCTTGCCCGCTGAAAACATCTGTTTCCCACCGATTCTCATGGCAGCACGAGAAGTCCGGATCCATGCATCAACGGTTGGTACTCGGCAAGAAATGCGGGAAGTACTCGCCATGGCTGCCGCCGGGAAGATACTCTGCCATGTGGTTAAGTGGCCGCTTGCTGAAGCCAACGAGGCGCTGGATCTGTTGCGCAGAGGCGAAGTCTCCGGCCGAATCGTCCTGACTCCCTAAAAGGGCTGGCCGCGGGAATCCGACGAGGTCGGAGTTTCGTCCTGCGCACCGTCGCCATTTCCGAACGACCATCGCCCTGCCGCCATTGAATTATTGGGGCGCGCGATAACATGCGCCCCATACCCTCTCGGAAATGTCGACGTTTCATTTCTTGACGTTAGTGACTCTTATGTGATACTAACTCTCACAATCTGTGGTTTCGTTGGGCACGATTTGAATTTTTGATCGATAGCGAAACAGGCAGCTGGATCAGCATTGACGGCTTTTAGGGTTGGCGCCCGCATCTGGCAGGACTTTGGGGAGTTGCGCCGCGTTGGGGAATACGCAGAACCAATGCGGCGATGTGCAGATACTTCCGTAAGGAGAATCCTATGAAGTCACTCGCATGTACGCTTGTGTGCTTGCTGTTGGCAGCCAGTGTGGCTCACGCGCAGGGCGTCGGCTCATCGGGAGAGATCACCGGAACTGTAACGGACGCTTCCGGCGCTGTTTTGCCCAACGTTACGGTCAATGTGGTCGATAACCAGACCGGTCTGAAGCGCACGGCAACGACGAATGGTACCGGTCAGTTCAGAGCAGCTGGGCTGTCGCCGGCCACTTACGACGTCAGTGTGGAACGGCCGGGCTTCGCGACGGAGATTAGAAGAAGCGTCACTGTCGCCATCGGGCAGACGGTCATCTCCGATTTCAAGCTGAAACCGTCGCAGGTCGCGACGGTTGTCGAGGTCACGGACCAGCCGCCCGCGGTGGAAACAGAACGAGGCAGCCAGGCGGACAGAATTTCGCAACAGTACATTACCGACCTGCCCATTGACCGGCGCGATTACCTGACATTTACGTTGCTCGCGCCTGGCGTCTCTGATGCCACCCGGTTGGCGGGGGACCAGGATTTCAGAGTCAAGCAAACCCCGACCAGCGGCCTGTCGTTCTACGGCAGTAATGGAAGAGGAAACAGCGTCACGGTGGACGGTGGCGAGACCTCAGGCGACAGCGGAGGGCAGCGCCTGACCGTAAGCCAGGACGCCGTACAGGAATTCCAGATCAATCGTAGCAATTACGCCGCGGAACTGGGATCGGCCACCGGCGCTTCCATCAACATTGTGACCAAGTCAGGCACCAACAATGCGCATGGCAGCCTGTATGGTTTTTTCCGCAACGATGCGATGGACGCCCGCGACCCATTTGCCTTCAACTCGGCCCTGGCGACGGACCCGACCTTCTCTAATTTCAACACCACTTCTGTGGCCCATCCGATTAAGAATTCGCTCAGCCGCCAGCAGTACGGTGGCGCCATCGGCTTCCCCATCCAGAAAGACAAAACCTTCCTGTTTGCTTCCTTCGAAGGCCTGCGGCAGAATTCACAGAATTCAGTTCCTCTTTTGACGAACAGTTCGATCTTCGCCGGACCCTCCGCGGCGGCAACCACGAACCCCTTTGGGCAGAGTGATCCGAGGTTTGGGCAACAGGCGATTGTTTCAGCTCTAGCCCAATCCACAAACCCGAGCGTGCCTTGCCTCAACCTCCCCACTGGAGGGGTTCTTTTCGAACCTGCCCCAGTTTGCGCTTTTGCTCTCCAGGGCGTTCTGTCGGTGAGCCCAACTCCCGGTTCGAACCCGTTCGTAACGGCCGGCCAGACCGCCTTGAATGCCTTTCTCGTAAACCAGTTTGAAACCCAAGGCGGAGTCTTTCCTTACGACACGCGGGAATACTTGGCATCGGGACGCCTGGATCACCGCTTTAATGTGAACAACGAGCTTTCTGTTACCTACAGGTATGGGCACGATGTGGAGCAGTCGCCCGATGTGCAGTCTCTGACAGCTTTTTCGGCCGGAAGTTCGATCCACACCTACGATAATAATCTGCAAGCCACCTGGTACCGCCAGATCAATCCGTCCACCCAGAACGAGGCCCGCGTACAGTGGGATTACAACAGCTTTAACGTGATCCCGAACGAGCCGGGACAGGTGGGGCTTCAGATTCCCAGTTTCATCAATAATTTGGGAACGAACATTTTCTTGCCCAGCATCACCATCCTGCGCCGGTACGAATTCGCCGACAATTTCACCCTGATCCGCGGCCATCACACATTTAAGTTTGGCGGTTCCGAACTGCTCCGCGGCAATCACACTGAGTCGCACACTTTCTTCCCGGGTCGCTTTGTATTCGGATCGCTGCCCGGGTTTTTGATCAGCCCGTGCTTAGCTGCAACCTCAGGCGCGAATCCCTGTACTGGAGTACCTTCATCAGGGGCCACCATCAATCCATTGCAATCGGCATCGCTCGGGCTGCCTCAGGTTTACCAGCAGGGGTTCGGAAATCCTACCTACCCGTATTACACCCGGCCGCTGACAGAGCTCTACGCGCAGGACTCCTGGAAAATTACACCAAGCTTCACTCTGGACTACGGCCTCCGCTACACACTGGACACGCAATTCGCGCCTTTAACCACGTATAAGAAGGATTTTGCTCCCCGGGTTTCTTTCGCGTGGGATCCATTCAAGAATCACAAGACGGTGATCCGGGGTGGGTACGGAATCTTCTACGGACCGGTGGACGTCCAAATTCCCGACGTTGACTTGAGTCTGGGGGTTGTGAACGGCAATAAGACCGCGGTCGAGAACAGCTCAAGCGCAGGCCAGGTCGCAAACCTGACGGCGGTCTGCGGATTCTCCCAGTTCGGAGTAACGATAATCCCCGGTAACGGCTCCAGCCCTTGCAACCGGGAGATTTCTATTTATGTAGATCCGCTCGGTGGGGTTCCGGCTTTGGGTTTAGCGGGCGCAAACACCGTGTTCCAGACCCTCTTCGGGCAGGGGTTGATTCAGTGCAAAACCCCGGCCCCGGGGAATGCTGCCTGCATCACGCCAGCCGCTGTGGCCCCGTTGGGCATCAATGTTACGAATAGCGGTCCCGTCGGTCCGCTGCAGGTAGTTTTCGTGAACCAACCGGGCTATCGCCCCCCGATCGCGCAGCAGGCTTCGTTTGGAATCGAACGTGAGATTGGACCTGGGTTCTCGATTTCTCTCAGCGGAATCTATTCTCATACGCAGAGACTCCCGGTCGCAATCGATACCAATCTGCTGCCAGCGCCGTTCACCACCCTCACTCTGGCCGATGGCCACACTGTTTCTTATCGCAACTGGAATACGACGGCCGCGGGGGCCGACCCGCTGGGCGGCACTGAGCCTGGCGGCCTGCCCTGCGACACTCAACAATGCTTCGTGAATCCGCTGGTTGTGCAGAACAACCAATATACCTCTGCGGCATACGCTGTTTACGAGGGCGGCATCGTGGAAGTCAAGAAGCGCTTCAGTGAGCACTTCACATTGTTCGGGAATTACACCTTCAGTAAAGGCTTTGACACGTCCACGGATTTCAACTCCGACTACGGGCCGCAAGATCCGACGAACCTCAACTTAGATCGGGCTCTTTCCGAGTTTGACGAGCGGCACAAAGTGGTAATCGCCGGAGTGTTCGACAGCCCCTGGAACCGAAGTATCTTGTCGGGTTTCCAGCTGGCTCCGATTTTCTCGTACCACAGCGGACACCCTTTCAACTTGCTGGCGGGAGGCGAGGTGAACGGTAACAATCACACCACCAACGAACGTCCCATCGGAGCGCCGCGCGACACAGGTCTGGGCCCCAATTATGTCGACTTCGACATGCGCCTGAGCTGGCGGCACAAACTAGGCGAGAGGGCTAACCTGCAAATCACTGCAGAAGGATTCAACCTCGCAAACCGGACAAATTTTGCCAGCGTAAACAACGAAGTAGGCCCTGTCTTTGGCTTGATCCCGGGGTTCACGACGTTCAACGCGCATGGAGTTCGACCGGGCACCGCCCTTGCGGGTGGAGGGACGGCCACGCCGAGCGTGCCGCTGACTTTCACTTCCGCCTTTCCGAAACGCCAGATCCAACTCGGCCTGCGGTTGACATTCTGACAGGGAGCACGGATGGCGTTCGTCGAGAATCAGGGAGCCAAGATTTATTGGGATGAGCAAGGCCAAGGTGAGCCGATTTTGCTCATCATGGGACTGGCTTACGCATCCCAAATGTGGTACCAGACGCGGCCTCTTTTGGCGTCGCGGTACCGGACCCTGGCCCTGGACAACCGTGGCATAGGGCAGAGCGATGTGCCCCCGGGACCGTATCCCATCGCGCTGATGGCGTCCGATGCCAGAGCGGTGATGGATGCCGCCGGCATCGAAAGTGCGCATGTATTCGGCGTCTCCATGGGTGGCATGATTGCGCAGGAGTTTGCGCTGCAATACCCGAAGCGAGTGTTGTCGCTGATACTGGGCTGCACCGCGGCGGGCGGGCCGACCGCGGTGCGCGCCGAACCAGAGGCTGCCCAGATGCTGATGACGCGTGACAAAGTGAGCCCTGAGCAGGCCGCCGAGGCGCCCGTGCCGTTTATCTACGATTCGGCAACTCCGCGTGAACGGATTGATGAGGATATTGCGATTCGCCGGCCGTGGTTTCCGCGGCCCGAAGCATATACGGCACAGCTGCAGGGAATACTTGGGTGGGAGGCGTACAGCCGCCTCTCCGGAATCGCCGCCCCCACCCTGGTGATCCATGGGGAGTCCGACCGGTTGGTGCCGCCGGGCAATGCCAAACTAATCGCAGAACGCATTCCGGGTGCGAAGCTCGTGATGATTCCGCATGCCAGCCATCTCTTCTTAACTGACCAGACGGAGGTTTCACACCAGGCTATTCTGCAATTCCTTAACGAGCAGGCCGGAAGTGCGAGGAGCGATGCCGGGTCGGAGAAGGAGAAGGTTTCATGTTAAAGGAGGCCGCCAGCACCACGCAGGGTTCCACGGCGAATGTGAAGCAGCTTTTCGATCTCACCGGACGCGTTGCAATCGTCACCGGAGGGTCAATCGGACTGGGCCGCCAAATGGCCGAAGGTCTGGCGGAAATGGGCGCCGACCTGGTGTTGTGCGCTCGCAAGAAAGAACGCTGCTATCAGGCCGCCGAAGAATTGCAGCAACTCGGCGTCAAAACCATTGCCCTTGGCTGCGATGTCAAGAACCCGGACAGTATTCAGGAGATGGTGGAAGCGACCCTCTCCCAGTTCGGGCGAATCGATGTACTCATCAATAACGCGGGAATATCCTGGGGCGCTCCCGTCGAGGAGATGCGGCTCGAGGATTGGAACAAGGTCATCGAGACGAACCTGACCGGCACTTTTCTGTGCGCCCAGGCGGTCGGCAAAGTCATGATCCGGCAAGGCAGGGGTGAGAACAGCGCTTGCACCAACAGCGCAGGCAAAATCATTAATGTTGCGTCAGTGGCTGGGCTGGGTGGGGCTCCGGCGGAACTTCCAGCCATTGGCTACCACGCCAGCAAGGGTGGAGTCATCAGTTTTACCAAAGACTTGGCCTGCAAATGGGCAAGTCACAACATTCAAGTAAATGCAATTGCTCCTGGCTGGTTTCCCACACACATGTCGAACCGCGTCCTGGAGCACCATGAGGAGCTTTTTCTCTCCCACATTCCCTTGCGGCGTTTTGGCAATGAACATGATTTGAAAGGAGCTGCTGTGTTTCTCGCTTCTGCCGCCTCGAACTATGTCACCGGTCACGTGCTGGTGGTGGATGGAGGTCAGTCAGCCTGGTAAGCGGCGAGATAAGGCCATGAATATTCCGCTTACCCCCGTACGATTCCTGCGTTATGCCGAACAGCAGTTCTCCGGCAAGACCGCCGTGGTTTGTGGAGACCGTCGTTTCACTTACGCGCAGCTCGGTGAACGTGCCAGCCGTCTCGCCGGTGCTCTGCGCGAAGCGGGGGTGAAAGCGGGCGACCGGGTTGCATTTCTCAGCCTGAATTGCCATCGGCTTCTCGAAGCGTATTACGGCGTACTGGAAGCCGGCGCGGTGTTGCTCCCCTTGAACTTCCGGCTCGCTCCTCGGGAATTGGCCTACATTCTGAATGACGCCGGGGTGAAAGTGCTCTTCTTGGAAAAAGAGTTCGCTGAGGTCGTGGATTCTTTTCGGCAAAGCGTTTCATCTGTGCAGACTTTCTTCATGCTTGACGCTGCACCGCAGGGAGCCTGGCTCTCGCCAAGAAATTACGAAGACATTCTGGCGGCGGCGACGCCTTACCGGGCGGATGTGATGGACTTCGACGAAAACTCCTTGGCTGAGCTGTTCTATACCAGCGGCACCAGCGCCGATCCCAAGGGAGTGATGCTGACCCACCGAAATGTTTATCTCCACGCTCTCTCGGTTATTGTGACGTTCATGACCAAGCCGGATAGCGTAAGTCTGCATACAATTCCACTGTTCCATGCCAACGGTTGGGGTACTGCCCATTCAGTCACCTTCGTGGGAGGGAAACATGTCATGCTTCAGCGCTTTACCTGCGCGGAAGTCTTCCAGTTGATTCAGCGCGAGCGCGTCGACTCGCTGAGCCTTGTGCCGATCATGGCAACGGCATTGGTGAATTCGCCAGACCGGCAAAAATACGACTTGAGCAGTCTGGAGTGGATTTCGATCGGAGGAGCGGCTTCTTCTCCAACCTTGGTGCGCGAGACCGAGGAAAAGCTTGGCTGCGCGTGTTTTGCCGGATACGGCCTAACGGAAACTGCGCCGGTTCTCTCCACCGCCAAACTGAAGCCGGAAGAGCAATTCGATGGTGAAGAGCTTTACGTGGCACGGGCGATGACCGGGTACGCGATTCCGGGCGTGGAGCTTCGGGTCGTGGACTTCGAGGACAACGATGTTGCCCGCGACGGAAAAACCATGGGGGAGATTGTCGCTCGTTCCGACGGTGTGATGCAGGGCTACTGGCAACAGCCGGCGGCCACAGCGGAGGCGATGCGCGGTGGCTGGTTTCATACCGGAGACATGGCCACCATCAGCGAGGATGGACGCATCCTCATCGCTGATCGCAAGAAAGACATTATTGTCAGCGGCGGTGAGAACATTTCATCGCTCGAAGTGGAGAAGGCGCTCCTGGCGCATCCCTCGGTTTACGAGGCTGCCGTCATTCCAGTCCCAGACGAAAAATGGGGCGAAGTGCCCAAGGGGCTGGTTGTAGCGAAACCCGGATCAAACCCAACGGAAACGGAACTGGTCGAATTCTGCCGCTCTCGTATTGCGCACTTCAAGTGCCCGCGGTCGATCGAGTTCCGGGAGAGCTTGCCCAAGACTGCTACCGGAAAAATTCTGAAAAAAGGATTGCGCAAAAAGTATTGGAGCGGACAGGAACGCAAGGCGCACGAATTTACGGTGCGCAAGTGAACCTTTGAAGATGCCGGAGAGAGAGTTCAGTGCCATGGACGATCCAGTTCAACTTACCAGAGATAAAGACATCGCAATTATCACCATCAATAACCCGCCAGTGAACGCTTTGAGCCCTGGGGTCGCGAATGCGATTGCACAGACTATTGCGCAGGTGGGCCATGACGATGGCGTCAAGGCTGTGGTGCTGATTGGTGGCGGCCGTACGTTCATCGCCGGCGCGGACATAAAAGAATTCGGCAAGATCACGTCCGGCAAGACCCAGCGAGGCGCGAGCCTCCTTCCCCTCCTGCTTCAGATAGAAGATGTGCGAAAACCAGTGGTGGTGGCCATCCATGGCTCTGCCTTTGGCGGCGGTCTGGAACTGGCGATGGCCGGCCACTATCGTGTGGCGGTTCCGAATGCACAGCTGGGTCAGCCCGAAGTGAAGCTAGGCATTATTCCCGGCGCAGGTGGCACCCAGCGGCTGCCTCGACTGGTGGGCGTCGCCAAGGCCGTCGAGATGTGCGCGGAAGGCAATCCGATTACGGCTCAGGAGGCGCTGAAACTCGGACTAGTCGATCATCTGATCGAAGGCGATTTATTGCCGGGCGCCATAGCTTTCTCGCGCGGCATCGCTGCGAAACCACTGCGCAAGACTCGCGAGCGGAACGAAAAAGATCAACTCGGCAATCCCGAGCAGAACGCATCAGTCTTCGCTGCCGCGCGCGAAAAGGCTCACACCAAACAGCGTGGCATGACGGCGCCGCTAGCGGCCATCGACGCCGTGGAAGCCGCCACGAGACTGTCTTTTGAAGAAGGATGCCAGCTGGAACGAAAACTGTTCGACGACTGCCTTTTTTCCGATCAATCCAAGGCCCTCATTCATGCGTTCTTCGGCGAGCGCGAAGTTGCCAAGGTCGCGGACATTCCGAAAGAGACAGTGATCATCCCGGTGAACTCGGTGGCGGTAGTCGGTGCCGGAACGATGGGCGCTGGAATTGCCATCGCATTTGCCAACGCCGGATTTCCCGTGTTGCTGAAGGATGCCGACGAGCCGGCTCTTCATCGCGGACTGGCCACCATCCAGAAGAACTATCAGAGTTCGGTTAAACGCGGCCGGCTTACGCAGCAATTCGTGGATGAACGCATGCAACTCATCAAGCCGACGTTCAGCTACGACGATTTCGGCAAGGTCGATATGGTCGTCGAGGCCGTGTTCGAGGGCATGGCGCTCAAGAAAGAAGTCTTCGGCCAGTTGGATCGCGTGTGCCGGCCAGGCGCAATCCTGGCGAGTAACACATCAACGCTCGACATAGACGAGATAGCCTCAGCTACTTCGCGGCCCGGTGCCGTCATTGGCACGCATTTTTTCAGCCCGGCGAATATTATGCGCCTGCTCGAGATCGTGCGCGGCAAGTCGAGCAGCAGAGAAGTGATCGCGACCTGCATGCAACTCTCTAAGAAACTGGGAAAAGTCGGAGTGCTCGTCGGCAACTGCCGGGGCTTTGTGGGAAACCGCATGTTCGGCCCCTATCGCCGTGAAGCGCAGTTCCTGGTGGAGGAAGGCGCCAGTATCGAAGCCGTGGACAAGGCGCTGTTCGACTTCGGCATGGCGATGGGACCCATGGCTACTGGCGATCTGGCAGGCCTTGACGTGGGCTGGCGCATCCGTAAAGAGTACCGGCACCTTGAAAAGCCTGGAGTGCGTCAGCCGTTCGCGGAGGACCGCCTCTGCGAACTTGGGCGCTACGGCCAGAAAACCGCTGCGGGCTGGTACAAGTACGACGAGAAGCGGCGTCCGATTCTCGATCCTGAAGTCAACGAGATGGTGCGCGGGTGGGCCCGCGAAGCCGGCATCCCGCAACAGAAGCTTTCATCCAAAGAGATCGTAGACCGCTGTATCTATGCCCTGGTGAATGAGGGCGCCCGCATTCTTGAGGAAGGCATCGTATGGCGCGCCGTCGACATCGACATCATTTATCTAAACGGCTACGGATTCCCGGCCTATCGCGGCGGTCCGATGTGGTATGCGGATACCGTGGGACTGGATAAGGTCTACCGCCGCATCTCAGAATTTCATCAACAGCACGGCGAACTCTGGGAACCTGCCCCTTTGTTGAAGCGTTTGGCCGAGGAAGGCAAGACCTTCGCCGAGCTGAACCGGGAACAAGCCGTGATGGCGTAAGAATAAGAGCACTACGAGCTTAGCAACCCGATCGCCACGGATACGACACGCGGTGCGGATTTTCGCTGGTGGCGTTTGATTGTCTGCGCGGGAGAAGATATGCGAGAAGCGGTAGTGGTTGCCAGCTCACGGACCGGGCTGGCGAAATCGTTCCGCGGTTCGTTCAACATAACCCGCCCCGAAGATCTGGCAGCACATTGCATCAAGGACGTCCTGCGCAAGGTGCCGCAGCTTGACGCGGCCGAAATAGACGACGTTGTGATGGGATGTGCACAACCACATGGTCCGCAGAGTCACAACATCGCCCGCACTTCCGCCATGCTGGCCGGCCTTCCCACTTCGGTCGCGGGCACGACCATAAACCGGTTTTGCTCGTCGGGATTGCAGGCGATTGCTGTGGCCTCGCACCAGATCATGGGCGAGGGCGTGGAGGCGGCAATTGGCGGCGGCGTCGAGAGTATCAGCATGACGCCAGCTGCCGGCAATCCTCACCCGGTACTGCAGAAACGATTGCCCGGATTGTACATGGGCATGGGTGACACCGCGGAAATCGTCGCCAAGCGCTACAAGGTGAGCCGGGAGGTGCAGGACGAGTACGCGCTGCTGAGCCAGAAGCGCACTGCTCGCGCTCAGCGAGAGGGTTTTTTTGAGGACGAGATCGCGCCCATGAATGTCACGATGGCGCTCCTCGATAAGAAAACTGGCGAGAAGGTTGGGACGCGAGAGGTCTGCTGCGACCACGACGAGTGCAATCGGCCCGACACCACGCTGGAAGGCCTGCTCGCGCTGAAGCCTCACTTTGACCCGCACAGCGGCGAGGGCACCGTGACGGCCGGCAACTCCTCGCAACTTTCCGACGGCGCTTCGGCCACTCTGTTGATGTCCCGCCAGCGCGCTGATCAGCTGGGTGTGCCCTACAAGCTGCTGTTTCGCGGATTTCAAGTTGCGGGTTGTGCTCCGGACGAAATGGGCATCGGTCCCGTCTTCGCGGTGCCCAAGCTGCTCAAGCGCACCGGCCTGGAGATGGATGATATCGGCCTCTGGGAACTGAACGAGGCTTTTGCAGTGCAGGTGATCTACTGCCGCGACCGCCTGGGAATAAATCCGGGAAAGTTGAATGTTAATGGCGGGTCTATCTCCATCGGTCATCCGTTTGGCATGACCGGTTCGCGCATGGTCGGAACGCTCGCCAATGAAATGGTGCGCCGGAAAGCGCGCTACGGCATCGTGACCATGTGCATCGGCGGCGGGCAAGGTGCTGCCGGTCTGTTCGAAGCGGTTCATTAATTGGTCGAATCCTACTTCGGATGGAGGAATCAGGGATGAAAAAGAGCGAAAAGGCGAACAAGCGGCTCGATCACTGTGGGTCGACTTGCAGACAGCTGTTTGGAGCGGCGGCCATCTGCGTCTTCACGCTGATCTCGGCAGCGACCGCATCTGCCGACAACTCATCCCACCGCCCGATTGCTCTTACTGAAAGCGGAGTCGTGATTGGCTCAACGACGGATGGGGGAAACGAATTTCTCGGCATCCCGTACGCGGCTCCGCCGGTGGGAGCGCTGCGCTGGACGCCGCCGAAGCGCTACCGATTCTTTCCCGGATTTGTCCTCCAAGCGACTCAATTCGGTAGTGCGTGCACGCAACCTGGCGGAATCGGCGGCGAGAATTGCCTTTTCCTGAATGTCTTCACCCCACAGGTGAAATCGGATGATGGATGGCGTGATCGCGATCGGCGCGGCCTCCCTGTGATGTTTTGGATTCATGGAGGAGGACTCATTGATGGCAGCAGCACCGTTTACAATCCCGAGCTACTCGTAAAAAAAGACGTGATTGTCGTCACCATTAATTATCGCCTGGGTTTCTTGGGATTCTTTGCCCAGTCTGCGATCGATGCCGAAGGGCATCTCAACGGCAACTATGGGTTGATGGATCAGCAATTCGCACTCGGGTGGGTTCGCAGGAACATCGCGAGTTTTGGCGGCGATCCGGATCGAGTAACAATATTCGGCGAGCCGGCAGGCGGACAAAGCGTCTATGCCCAGCTCGCATCCCCCCTTGCATCCGGCATGTTCCGTGGAGCGATATCGGAAAGCGGATCCTACGCGGAACTCCAAGACCACCTTTCGAACATTGTTACGCTGGCGGTGGGGGAAACGCAGGGTACCGCAGCCGTGCCGTCCGGCGCCGCCATTGCAGATAGTGTCGGATGCACAAACCAGACAGCTTCCTGTCTGCGTGCCGTGCCCGTCTCGACCATGGTCGCAGCAGAGCCTTTTCCTTTGTATCCGTTCGTGGATGGAACGCTGCTCACACAGACGATGAGCGCAGCATTTGCCAGCGGCGAATTCAATCAAGTGCCGGTGATCTCGGGCACCAATCACGATGAATATAGATTGTTCGTAGCTCTGGACTACGACCTCGTAGGAAATCCAATACTGAGCGGACAGCCGGAACTGGTGATCCCGTCAATCATTTGAAGCAAACGAAATTACAAAAAGATGCCCGCTACCACGTCAACCGAAGCCACAACTGCCGCTGCTCAGACCACCGTTGACTCTACCGTGCATTCATTGCGGTACGCGTGGTACGTCGTCGGAGTCCTAACACTTCTGTACGCATTCTCGTTCATCGACCGCCAGATATTCAGTCTGCTGGTCGGCCCGCTTCGTCGCGACTTACACATCGGCGACGCTAAGATGAGTTTGCTGATCGGATTCAGCTTCGCACTGTTTTATACATTTTTCGGAATCCCTCTCGGCAGGCTGGCCGACATTTACAGCCGCAGGCTGATCATCGCGGCCGGCCTGGTACTGTGGAGCGGGTTCACAGCCAGTTGCGGACTGGCGCAAACGTTCGAAACAATGCTTTTGCTGCGCATGGGCGTCGGCGTGGGAGAAGCAGCGCTTTCCCCGGCTGCCTATTCGCTGATCACCGATTATTTTCCTCGCGAGCGGCTGGCTACGGCCCTTAGCGTCTACTCGATGGGCATCTACGTTGGCTCTGGCATGGCTTACTTGCTGGGCGGACTGGTTGTTGCCTACGCATCGACTCAGGCCATGTGGACGATTCCCCTGCTCGGAGCCGTGCATCCCTGGCAGATCATCTTTCTCCTGGTTGGCCTTCCCGGCATTGTAGTAGCACCCCTACTCTTCACGGTGAACGAACCTGCCGCACACCGCGGAGCCAGCCGACGGTCGACTGTCCCGATGAGGCAGGTATTCTCGTACATCTTCGAAAACCGGCGCACGTTCTTGCTCCACAATATTGGTTTTGGGCTACTCGCGCTCTCTTCATACGCCAGCGCCGCTTGGGTGCCGGAATTCTATCGGCGACACTTTCACTGGAGCATTGGAACCACGGGCGTAATTTACGGTTCCTGCGTCGCGGTCTTTGGCTGCATTGGAATCGTCAGTGCTGGACGGTTCGCTGATTACTTGCGCAAACGCGGCCGCGGCAACGCGACCTTGTTCGTAGGTGTGCTGATCGGATTAGTCTGGCTGCCCGTCAACTGTCTTTTGTACCTGGCGCCCTCCGCAACTTGGGCCACGATTTGGCTGATTCCGGGATGCGCACTGGCGGCCGCTCCGTTCGGCATCGCCCCCGCCGCGATTCAGCAGATGATGCCGGCCACCATGCGCGGACAGGCCTCGGCTGTGTATTTGTTTTCCATCAACCTCATCGGGCTCGGAATCGGACCTACCGCTGTGGGAGCAGTAACGCAATACGCATTTCGAAGCGACGACGCCGTGCGATACTCACTGCTGATCGTGACATCTGGCGCATGTGCGCTCGCTGCGGTACTCCTCTATGGAGCTTTAAAACCGTTCGTTGCCAGTCTCGAGCGGGTGCGCGATTGGAATGCCGCACGTTCTGGTTGATTTGACGCCTCGTGGGATACACTTTCCGTCGGAAAGGCTTATCTCGATTGCATCTCGATACTGGCCCCGTTCGCCCCGGGGAAGAACTGAGTCTAGCTTCACTTGCCGACTGGCTGCGCGGACGAATCGCGGGCACTGAACGAGGTATCACGCTCGAACAGTTTCCGAGTGGGCACTCGAACCTTACCTATCTGCTGCAGATTGATGGGCTCGAGTACGTCCTGAGGCGCGGCCCTCTGGGGCCAGTCGCCCCGAAAGCTCACGACATGGGGCGTGAGTTTCGAGTGCTTCAGATGGTCCATCCGCATTTTCGAGAAGCTCCAAACGTCTTTCACTTGTGCGAGGATACAGCGGTCCTGGGGTCTGTGTTCTTCCTTATGGAGCGGCGGCATGGACTCATATTGCGCGATGAGGTTCCTGCGCAGCTGGCGAAGGCTCCCAAATACGCCCGGTTGGTGAGCGAAGCTTTTATTGATGGCCTAGTACGGTTGCATGCAATCGATGTGTCGAAGACGGGGTTGATCGCTCTTGGCAAACCGGAAGGCTTTCTCGAGCGCCAGGTGTTGGGCTGGGCCGATCGTTGGAATCGGGCCAAGACGGACGAGATGCCAAAGATGGACCGTGTTATTCAATGGCTCATCGATCGACGGCCGGCTTCTCGCGCGCCGACTCTGGTGCACAACGATTACAAGTTGGATAACGTCATGCTCGTGGATGGGTCTGTGGACCGCATCGAGGCAGTGCTCGATTGGGAGATGGCGACGGTTGGCGATCCATTGGCCGATCTGGGCTTGACGTTGTGTTACTGGGCCTGGGTTGAGGCGCCGCAACTGCGCGCTCGCGGAGTACCCTCGCTCACATCGCAGCCCGGTTGGTACACGCGAGATCAGTTCGTTCAGCGTTATGCAGAGGGAACCGGACGCGACCTCTCGCAGATCGGTTACTACGAAGTACTTGGCATCTTCAAGCTGGCAGTGATTCTGCAGCAGATTTACTACCGCTTCCGGCGTGGCCAGACGCAAGACACACGATTTCAGAACTTCGGAGACGGCGTGAAGGGATTGGTGGAATGGGCGGATTCGCTCACGGGGAAATCCACTTGAGCACCGTCTATCTCGTGCGCCATGGGCAGGCGGGCACGCGCGACGCTTACGATTCGCTTTCCGAGTTGGGAGAGCGTCAGGCACGGCTGTTGGGCGAGCACTTCATTTCACAGGGAATCCGATTTGCCTCCGCCTATGCAGGAGCACTTACGCGGCAGCAGCAAACCGCCGAGCAGATTCGTGCGGTCTATGCCGACGCGGGGGTTGGCTTCCCAACAGTTCGCGTCGATTCTGGATGGGATGAATTCGATCTCGGGCGAGTGTATCGCGAGATCGCTCCGCTCTTGGCTGCCGAAGATCCGGAATTTCTGCACGAATACGACGAAATGCGCGAGCAGGTTCGCGTTAGCCAAGGCGAGCACGGGGCACGAATTCATCGCAAATGGATGCCTTGCGATACAAAAGTGGTGGAGGCATGGCTTGGCGGTCGTTATCCCTATTGCGGCGAAACGTGGGACCAGTTTCGTGAGCGCGTTGCGGCCTGCCGGTTGAAGATGCTCGAGGCGCGGCAAGAGAACATTCTCGTGGTTACGTCGGCCACGCCGCTTGCGATTTGGACTGGCCTGTCACTGGAGATTTCCGACGAGCGGATCATGCGGCTCGCCGGGGCAGTGTATAACGCATCCTACACAATTTTGCGTTTGCGAAAAGAGCAGCTACGGTTATTTACCTTCAATGCGGTGCCGCACCTCGCCGCCCCGGGGCTGTGCACCCACCGGTAAGAGGATTCCGCGCACTGCTTAGAACGGACCTCGACCTTATATATAGTAGCGAACTACCCACTCAGCTACGCAGCACGGCTTGTCGCTACCCTGGACTTCCACTCTCGCATCAAAGACTGCCTCCAGCGCATCAGGCACGTCTTTTAGCGATTGAAGAGTGAAGCGAACCCGAATCTTAGAGTCGGCGCGGACAGCACAAGGAAATCGAACTCGATTCAAGCCGTAATTGACGCTCATGCGGACACCGCCTCGGATCTGAATTCCCTCCTTCATGAACCGGCTCAGCAGCGATAAGGTCAAGAACCCGTGAGCAATTGTGGTTCTATAGGGAGACTCACGCTCGGCACGTTCGCGGTCCACGTGGATCCACTGGCGATCCTCGGTAACATCAGCAAACTGCTCAATTCGTTCCTGTGCGATGGGGAACCAGTCCGTCAGGGTGAGTTCGCGACCTACCAAATCTCTTAAGGAATGGGGTGTTTCCAGGACAACCGGCACTGGTGTCTCCTCTCGATTTTGCCGCATCCTCTTATCTCTGTCGAATTATCTCTGTCGAAAGGATTCACACGATAGCTGCAGCAGGAACTACAACTTCCTGCGTGAGGGACGCGTGATACGACGAGCACTCGGAACGCGGGCGGAGGCCTGGGGTCCGAGGTCCGACGTCCGAACAGCAGGAGGATTGAAGAACATATAGGTAACGATGGCCGTTGCAATCGCACGCCCCATGTTCATCGGTGAGATCCACGTTACCCACACACAGCGTAGAGCCGATGCGAAGAAGGTGCGACCGGGCAAAGATGCGGCCTCCCGTCACTGGTAGAAAGTAATTGATCTTTAACTCCACGGTGGTGATCCGACGCCCCACTGAAGTGACGCTGGATGCCAGCGCCCACAGCTGCGTCGGCCATGGCTGCAGCGATACCGCCGTGGGCTACCCAGCACCTAGTCGCAAGTCGTTGCGAAGCGTGCAGTCGAGTCGCGGTGCACTCGGTGGAGTCGCACCCCGAGCAAGGTATTGAACGGCACGCTGGTTAAGGAATCGCGGAGTTGTCGAAGGGTCATTTCTTGTCACCCAAGGCCTGCGGCACACTCCACTTCCTGAGTTCCAGCTTCGCGATAGATTCGGTGTGCACTTCGTCGGGGCCATCGGCCAAACGCAGTGTGCGCACATTCGCCCAGGCGCCGGCCAGAAAGGTATCCTGGGAGACGCCCGCACCTCCGTGAGCCTGAATCGCGCGGTCCAACACCCGCAGACAGGCATTCGGCGCCACGACTTTGATCATTGCGATCTCGGCGCGTGCTTCTTTATTTCCGACCGTGTCCATCATGTAGGCCGCCTTCAAAGTCAGAAGACGTGCCTGCTCGATCTCCATGCGGGACCGCGCAATGTCGGCCCGTAGGGTGCCTTGCTCGGCCAGCGGCTTACCAAAGGCCACCCGCGCCTGCACTCGCTTACACATGGTTTCGAGGGCCCGTTCCGCCACGCCGATGCAGCGCATGCAGTGGTGAATGCGCCCCGGACCCAGCCGCCCTTGGGCAATTTCGAAGCCTCTTCCTTCCCCGAGCAACATGTTCGAAACGGGCACGCGAACATTTTCAAACGTGATCTCGCCGTGCCCGTGCGGCGCATGGTCATAGCCAAACACCGTCAGCATGCGCTCAATCTTGAGCCCGGCGCTATCCATCGGCACCAGCACCATCGACTGCTGTTTATGGAGCGCGGCCGAGCGGTCTGTCTTTTCTGTGTCAGTTCGGTCTGTGTCAGTTCGGCCCATAAAGATCGCGACCTTACAGCGCGGATCGCCCGCTCCAGAGGACCACCACTTGCGGCCATTAATGACATACTCGTCGCCCTGCCGAACAATACTCGCCTCGATGTTGGTTGCATCCGATGACGCGACCCCGGGTTCCGTCATCGAGAAGCACGATCGAATCTCACCTGCAAGCAGAGGCTTGAGCCAACGCTCTTTTTGCTCCCCGGTGCCGTAGCGGGCGAGCACTTCCATGTTGCCGGTGTCCGGCGCCGAGCAGTTGAACACCTCAGGAGAAATAAAACTGCGCCCCATAATCTCGGCCAGAGGTGCATATTCGAGATTGGTCAACCCCGCACCATGCTCCGGATCCGGCAGGAACAGATTCCACAGGCCCGCGGCGCGGGCTTTGGGCTTGAGTTCCTCAATTACGGCCGGCGGCGACCAGCGGTTGCGCCCGATCTCATCGTGGTAGCGCTGCTCATTCGGATAAATGTGCTCATCCATGAAAACCTGCAAGCGCCGTTGCAGGTCCTTCACTTTGCTGCTGAAGGAGAAGTTCATGTCTGCCGCCTGTCTCCTATTTACCCGTAAAAGCAGCGGGGCGCTTCTCCACAAAGTGCGCGACACCCTCTTTGAAATCCTCTGTACGGAAACACGCCATCATCTCGCGCACAGAAATGTCGAAAGCTTCCGCGAGCGGTTGCGACAAGGCCCCGTATACCTGGCGCTTGATTATGCGCAGCGAGCGCGGGCTCACCGTGGAAGCCAGTTCTTGGGCAGACTCCTGGGCTTTTTCGAGAAAGGTTTCCTGCGGAAAAACTCGATTCACGAACCCCATGCGAAGTGCTTCGGCGGCATCGATGGTCCGGGCGGAAAACAGCAGGTCGAGCGCGTTTGCAATTCCAATGATCCGAGGCAACATCCAGGCCATTCCATACTCGGCAATCAGCCCGCGCCGCGCGAATGTGGTGCTGAAGCGGCTTGCGTCCGAGGCCAGCCGCAGATCGCAATAGAGAGCGATAACCAAACCAAGGCCAACCGCCGGTCCGTTGATGGCGGCAATCACCGGCTTCCCGATGGCGGGGAAATACGAGTATTTCTTCTGAAAATCCTGGGCCGCGCCTTCACGGCGGTTAGCGCCGTCGCGCAAAACCTGCTCGCGGCCCCGGTCATCCAAATCCCGGTAATCCACGCCGCGTACCGCCACCGCGCTCAACAGCGACATGTCAGCGCCTGCGCAAAAGCCCCGCCCAGCGCCTGTCAATACGATCACGCGGACCTCGTCGTCCTGCTCGGCGTTCTCCATGTGCGAACGCACTTCGCTTTCCATCAGCGCCGTCCAGGCGTTGAGTTTGTCCGGCCGATTCAAAGTAATCGTGGCCACTCGATTGACTACGTTATAGAGAGTCTCCTGAGTTGGCATGACGCGCGATTATATAGAATCAGCTTGCGTTAGTCACTATCATGTCATAGCGACTATCGAGATATGGAAGAGATCAGTCGAATGAATTGACGCACACTGGCGGGATCCCGTGAGCCGCACAAGAGGCGCTATTCTGCGCCGGATTGAACAAGGTACGGAAGCGACACCAACGAGGTACTGATGCACATTCGCCGCAGCCTGCTGGCCAGCGCCCCGCGTGGGACTGATCTTCCCGCTCGCCGCCCTGAGTGGCGCGGCACAGGCCCCAACCGCAGCGACTGAAATTCCCATGCAGCGCTGCGATCAGCTGCCGGTCGTGATTTTGCAAGTGGATAAGGAGGAAAAGCGCTTTCGTGTTGATCCGGCCGCGACCTCCTTCTTAAACGCGAAGTCATTCATCGGAGGACACGCCAAAGAGGTGCAGATCCACTCCTGGAATGAGACGACGGATACTTCGCGCCAGCGGTATTTCTATCGGGGAGCACTGCGGTGCGAAACCCCAATCACTCCAATTTCTCCCCAGCTCTTCACGCCAGGAATAATCCGATCGTTCGATTGGCTCGTAGTTGGCGAGAAGGAAGACCGTTAAAGAAAGTCGGGTGGGGAACTTGCCTCTGCAGATCGGTATTGTATGAAATTAAAACCTGCCCGTAAGTAATTGATAATAAATTAGATATTGGTGGAGGCGGCGGGAGTCGAACCCGCGTCCGAAAATGTTACTGGTCAAGAGACTACATGCTTAGTCACGTTCCTGCCCCAGGCATTACCCTGGAACGTTCGCGGCCGGCGCTCAGAACGGACAAGAAACGCAAGCCGCTAGCCTGAATATCTCGCTCCAGTAGCCCAGACGTAGCCACCAGAGCCAGCCCGCTGTGCGACGCCCTTCACGCAGCCCGCGAGCAAAGCCGCGGAGGACGGCTACTTAACTAATTAAGCAGCGTATGCCATCTGTTGATTGGCAATTATTGTTTTGCACGCGATCACGGGTGTGTGCACCCCGGCATGCCTCTTGGCCGCAAGCATCTCCGTCGAAGCCGTGACGCCCCCATTGCGGGAAGGCCATTCAAAGAGCTACTTCCAATCTAGGTGGCAAACAGTTAGAAGTCAAACAGTTGATTAGATGTGACTGTCAGGCGCTTCGCACCAAAGTTCGTGTCCAAGCGCCCTGACACCGGAGCCAGCCTATACCGACGTGGTGCCCGTAGGGGGCTATGGCAACGCCGTGCCGGGGCTGGAATCGAAGGGGGACGAACACCAGGTCCCTCGACTCGGACCTCCTCTTTTCAGGTCGGTCACCGCTGGATGACAACTGCGTCGATGGGAATTCTGACGGCACAGATAATGCCGCTCAAAATCAGTATCAACACAGCATCTCCCCAGGAACTTACCCAACTACCCGGGATTGCAAAAAAACTTGCCTATCGGATCGTGAATCACCGCAAACGGCACGGATTCTTCACTCACTGGGAAGAACTCGCCGAAGTAAAGGAGTTCCCGCTCGCGGCTTTGGGTCAAGTTAAGCAGAGGGACACGCTGAGGCGCCCTGATCTGAAGGAAGACTGCCTTGGACCACGGCGAATGAAACCAAGTGCCACAGAGAGAGAGTGAAGAAAAAGCCTAAGGGCTACACCAAGGGCACGTTCCACCCGCAGACCGGACCGGCTGCAACGGCCAGCGTAAAAGCTGGCTGACATCGTTTTCGGTCTACCCGGTTTTAACGGCGGAGAGACACGAAAGTCTATTTTCGAGTGGCAAAATTGCGGTAGACTCGCGCCATCGGACAGGATACTACTTGCCGGATCTGGCGACTGTACAAATGGCAGGTTCGGCTCACGCCTTTCGCACAGGCCGCCTGAATCTGTACCAATCGCTCCTGGTAAGGACAGTGGGCGGAAGAACTGGCCTGCCGCTCACGCGAGAAGATTGGTACCGTGAGCAGTCATTGTCGGGTCCTCCCGCGCGCCAAAAGTTAAGCCTTCCGCGCAAGTGCAGGGCCGAAAGCGCAACTATCTTTGCATCCTCGTTCTCGTTTCATCATCTGATTTATCTGCGCCGCCTGTAAAATGAACAGCCTGTCGCTAGCCGTGTCGGACCAGATCGGAGGAGAGCTTCCGGTGAAAACGGAGTGTTTACCCTTCAGCCAGATTCCGCACACGACGCGGCTTTTCAGCGACTTCCTCTCCTATTCTCCCGCTGTTCGAAGGTTCTATCGGCGCTCCCCTTATTTTTCCGAGTGGTTGAAACAAGAAACACCGAGCATTCGTTATGAGAACTCGCGGTGCGAGAGAGTCGCCGAGATCCTGCAGCGCCAGAACCAGGAGCGGGGCGCGTCCCCGAAGACATTTGAGAATATTGCACGCTTTCGGCAAGGCGCGCTAACCGCCGTGACCGGCCAGCAAGTGGGCCTTTTCGGCGGTCCGCTGTTCTCGATTTTCAAGGCGCTGACCGCGGTGAAGTTGGCGGATCAGGCTTCGGCCGGGGGAGTCGATTGTGTTCCGGTTTTCTGGCTAGCAACCGAGGATCACGATCTTGCGGAAGTAAACAATGCTGCGCTCCCGACCGCCGAAGGGTCCTTGGAGAAACTCGTCGCTCCGACTCAGGGTTTGCCGGATGCGCCGGTAGGCACCGTGCGATTCGGCGAGGAAATACAGACGGTTGTGGAGCGGGCTTCCGGCCTGCTGGGAGGATCTGAAGTCCCCGACTGGCTGCGGGATTCTTATCGGCCAGGCGAGACTCTGGGCAGCGCGTTTGCCCGGCTCTTTAGCCGGCTGTTCGCGGACTGGGGCGTGATTCTGCTGGATGCAGCGGATCCCGAACTGCACAAGATTACCGCACCCATATACCAGGCGGTTATTGAACGTGCCGCTGAAATTGACGACGCGCTACTCAGACGTGGCAAGGAGCTGGAGTCCGCAGGGTATCATCAGCAAGTCAAGGTAACACCATCTTCAACCCTATTGTTTACGCTGCACAATGGCCGGCGCGTGCCGGTGCACCGCCGGTCGAACGGGAGCTCAGAGCCGGATTTTCTGATTGAAGAAAAGAAGCTTCCACAATCCGAGCTGCTACGGCTTATCTCTTCGGCACCACATCATTTCAGCCCGAATGTTTTGCTGCGTCCCGTGGTACAGGATTATCTGCTGCCCACGCTGGCTTACACGGGAGGATCGGCCGAGGTAGCATACTTTGCGCAAGCGGCGGTCGTTTATGAAGCCGTGCTGGGACGGGCAACTCCGATCGTACCCAGGTTTTCTGCGACGCTCGTGGAGCCTAAGCCACAGCGGTTGTTGGAACGCTACGGAGTTAAGCTGACGGATCTATTTCGGGGTCCAGAAGCTCTACGCGAAATTCTGGCGGCGCGCACCTTGCCCGCAGACCTGCAATCGGCATTCGATCAGGCAGGTGATAGCCTGGAGAAATCCCTGGCTGCGATTCGCGCATCGCTGTCCCATCTGGATGCAACCTTGGTGGATGCCGCGACCCGTGCCGAGTCGAAGATGCAGTATCAGCTGGAACACTTGCGTTCCAGCGCGGCCCGGGCAGAACTTCGGCAGAGCGAGATGCTCAGCCGGCACGCGGAGCAGCTCAGCCATGCCCTCTATCCCGACAAGAGCTTGCAGGAACGGGAAGTGGCAGGAGTGTATTTCATAGCGAGGTATGGGGCGGGCCTGCTGCATCAGCTTTTTGGCGCCATTCACACGGATTGTTTGGATCATCAACTGGTTTCGCTACAAAGCTGAGCGGTGTGCCGTCCCGCCGGGACTCGGTTCCAATTTCCTTCTCAATCCCGGCGTTGAAGCGCTGGGCTATTATCGGGTTGTCCCTCCGGGACACTGGTCGGCGGCTGGGGGCGGGAATTCCTTTTTGTGGCATCCCCGGGGTGAGCCGGGAAGGGATCCTTCGACTCCAGGATGACAACGTCTGTTTTGGTTCTAGCAGCCGAGGTGCGCGCGCAATTCCTCCAGTGACTCGACGCGAGGGAGGCCGGCATCCCGGTATGTACCCGAAACGTCAAAGAGCAGGGCCTGCATGCCGGCTTTGGTGGCGCCCGCGTAGTCCACGCAATAAACGTCGCCTACGTACAGAGCTTTCTCCGGGGCAGCCTTCATGGCGCGCAGAGCAGCTTCGAATATTGCCGGATGGGGTTTTTCATGCCCGACCACGCCGGAATCGGTAACGTTTAAAAAGCAGTCGCAAATGCCGCATTGGGTGAGGACATCAGCAACCCGGCCGTCGGCGTTGGAAATCACGCCAATGCGGTAACTCTCGCCAATACGTTCCAGGATCTGGCGAGTGCCGGGACGAATCTGGTCGAAGTTCGCTGAACACGCGGTGGCGTCGGTCAATTTCTGCCGGAGATTCGAGTCGGATACGTCAAACAGCTCCAGCAGATGACCATAAAACCGTTGCCAGAAGCCGCGGTCGGCCCGATGTCCTCCTAGAACAAACTCATCCCATTCCTTCTTGGTCTTTCTTTCGGTAGCCTGAAGTTGATCCCCGGTGGGTGTGATGCCGCGCTCTGCGAGGGGTTTCAGGATACGCGGCCAATTCGGAAACAGGAGGGTGTTTCCTACATCGAACAGCACGACCTCGGTTTTGTCTGGCATGATTAGAGATGAAATCGATCAAGAACATTTTAGCGGAGGACACGCTACCAAACATCTCGGAGTGGTATTCTTACACGCTGGTTGTCGCTCTGGCCGCATCAGCAAACCGCGAACCATGAACCTCGTGCTCGTCACGTTGATGACAGGAGTTGCTCATGCGCTGAGGCCAGCCCTGGCGCCACTCCTGCGTCCTTTCCTGGTGTTTGGTTCTTTGCTGGTGGTTCAGTATCCGGGACGTAAAGGGGACGTGTACAGCGTCCTTTGGGTTCTGGTCTTCGGATTTGCCACTCTCAACATCCTGGGACTCGTTGCCCGGCGATTCGAACCTGATCGTAGCCGACTAAGCTTTGGGGAAGTGCTGGCGGTGCTGGTGGTCATGGTTTCCATTAGCCTGCTGGGCTGGGAACTTCTGAACCTGTTGCATATCTTTCCGATAAAGCTTTCTCCACGGTAAGCGGGTTTGCGGTATGATTTTGCGTAAATGGCAAAGAATGCGCTACCCTTCGAAGTCACTTGCCCCTGCTGCAATGCGGTCCTGAAGGTGGACCCTGGAACCCAGGCGGTCATCTCGCACACGGCTCCTGCGCATCCCAAGACTTTCGCCGATATTGAAGCTGCCGCGAAGGCGATGAAAGAGCAGGACAGCCGGCGAGACTCCATTTTCCGGCAGTCGGTGGAGGCCCAGAAACACGCTTCCGACCTGCTGGAAAAGAAATTCCAGGAGGCCGTAAAGAAGGCCAAGGAATCGCCTGATACTGGCAAGCCGATCCGAGACTGGGATTTGGAATAATCTCGTGACTGATTAACCAGAGCTTCGCTCGGACTGGGCGGGTCAGAGACCGGCCCCCACACATCTCACCTTTGGGAAACTACTCTCCGATCCCGCGTCCGCTTTTGCTCGGCCATCGCGGAGCGCGCGCCGTTGCCTCTGTTCCCGAGAATTCTTTTCCGTCATTTGATCTGGCTCTGCAGCATGGTTGCCATGGGTTTGAATTTGATGTGAGGCTGACGGGTGATGGACGTCCGGTGATTTGGCATGATCCGCGCTTTAATGGAATTGAGATCTCGCAGGCTAAGGGCGATTCCTTGCAGGACCTGCCGCTTTTCGAGAATCTGCTGGGGCGGTACAGGTCTAGAGCTTTTCTCGATATCGAGCTGAAGGTGCCGGGACTGGAAGAAACAATCCTCGCTGCTCTGCGACGCTTTCGACCGGAGCGAGGCTTTATCGTCTCAAGTTTTCTTCCTCAAGTCCTGCAGGAAATGAATGCTCGCGATGCAGCGATTCCGCTTGGCATCATCTGCGATAGGCGAGAACAACTGCTGGGCTGGCGTCAACTTCCCATCACGCACGTGATCCCCCACCAGAGCCTGACCAGCAGGGAGCTCGTAGAAGAAGTACACACAGCGGCCAAGCAACTCTTTGTGTGGACGGTCAATCGCGCCGAAGACATGGTACGTCTTGCAAAGTGGGGCGCGGACGCCATCATCTCTGACGACACTGAGCTGTTGGTGCACAATCTCGGCAAGACGAACTAGCCGGGGACTTCACTGCGGGCACGGGCAGTGGATGGCTTCACTAGAAACGCATCCCGTTCCCGTTCAAAAGCCTCCAATTCAGACATCTCCTCGGGCTTACTCCAGCCAAGGACCGCTGCAATACGGCTAGCGGCCGTCCGGCTACATTCTTCAGACCAGCAGGCGGCCATGGCTACGGGCACGCGGCGCAGCAATACGTCGCCCAGAGTAACGGCATGTTCGTTCTGAAACGCGTCCACCGTTTCCGCCACGATGTGCTGAGTATGCGGGCACAAGGGTACACGCATCTGGGCTCCGCTGCGCGCGAGTTGGGCGATGGCCAGAGTTCGCTTTCCGTGCCAGTTCACAATGGCTTCGGCGGCTTCGTCAGAAATTCCGGAAAGGCCGGAAATTTCGGCGACCCAATCGTCCAGAGTGGCATCGATTTCGCCTTGGGCCACCGTGGCTACTGGCTTCAATTCGGCGGCCGGTATGCCGATCTTGGAAGCACATTCGCGGGCGAGTTCGGCTGCCGTCGTCAGTTTGCCGCCGATGATCGAGATCATGCGCTGCACACTCTGCTTTCCGTGATCGTGCAGAAAATGGCGGCGGGTGATCCCGGCGGGGTTCTTACCGCGAACGAAGGGCAATGGTCGCACCCCCGCGAATGCGTAACGAACATCATTGGCGGAGACTCTTGCTCCCGGGAAGAGGGCATGCACGGAGTTGAGCAAGTACTCGATTTCGTCGGGCGAAGGTTGTGTCTTGCCAGGGTCGGATTGATCGGGCACTTCGGTGGTGCCCACCAGAACCTGCTCATTCCACGGGATCAGGAAAATCGGGCGTCCGTCCACCGCCTCGGTGAACACGGCGGCATCAGGCGCGCCCGGAAAACGTGGCAGCACGATGTGGGAGCCACGAACTCCGCCGATCATCGGGCCGTTCGTGTTGATCCCCGAGTGCTGGCACAAGCGGTCGGCCCATGGACCGGTAGCATTGATGATCCAGCTGGCTTCGATCCGTTGCTCAGTCCCGGTCAGCAGATCGCGGAACAGCAATCCCTTAGCACGCCCGTAGGCAACGTCTACAGCGAGCACCTGGGCATAGTTTCGTACGAGTGCACTGGCGGCCGTGGCCTCCACGAGCCATTCTGCCACCAGCCGCTCGGGAAATTCGCACTGTGCATCTTCAAAATTGAAAATGGACCAACGCTTGCCAGAATCGAGCATGCGTTCAAATCTTGCCCGGTCCGCCGTGCCATTTGCTGCAGGCGTCTTCCCACCGAAGCGGCGGTATAGCCACAGGCCGAGACGAATCTTCATGGCACTGCGACGGCTCTGTTCCCCCAACGCGAGCAGGAACTGAACCGTGTGCACCAGGTGAGGGCGCTCTCGCAGCAGTCGTTGGCGTTCCCGCAATGATTCTCGGACTAACCCAACTTCGCCGAACTCGAGGTAACGCAGGCCGCCGTGAATGATGCGCGTGGAGCGACTGGTAGTGCCTGAGCCGAAGTCATGCTGTTCAAGCAGCAAGGTTCGACGTTTCGCTCGGGCACACTCGCGAGCAATGGCGACGCCGTTAATGCCGCCACCGATCACCACGACCTGGAACCGCTGGCCATCCAGGGAAGGGCGGGTTTTCTGCGGGACGTTCATACGATTTTGGATGCGATTCCTCGCCTAAGGCTGGAAAAAAGAATATTCCCGGACTTTAAGTCTGCACTGAAACCCGATCGCGAGGAAAGTAGCCATCGAGTGGCCTTGAGACTGACCATTTATTGCCCATATGTGCACAGGTCATTTAGATTAATTTCGATGTCCAATAATACCGGAGAACGTTTCGAGCGAGCAGTTTCCATTATGGCGCGTCTGCGGGCCCCCGGAGGTTGCCCCTGGGACCGGGAGCAGACCTTCGACTCCATCAAGCCCTACACACTGGAAGAGACGTATGAGGTCCTAGAAGCTATCGATAACCGGGACTGGGAAGAGCTGACCGGTGAACTGGGCGATCTCCTGCTCCAGGTTCTCTTCTATGCACAGATGGCGAAGGAAGAAGGCAACTTCTCCATCGATGAAGTTCTGGATCACCTCTCGAACAAGCTGGTAGACCGGCATCCGCACGTGTTCGGCAACGTAAAAGCCGAAACTTCTTCCGATGTGCTGCGCAACTGGGAGGCGCTCAAGGCGGCGGAGAAAAAGAAGCGCCTGGAGGCGGGCGGGGGCAAGTCGCAGCAAGAGGAAAGCAAACCGGAGTCGGTCCTGACAGGGGTCTCTAGCGGGATCCCAGCGCTCCTGGAAGCCTTCAAACTGAGCTCTCGTGCCTCCCATGTGGGCTTCGATTGGCCCAACATTGATGGGCTTTTTGGCAAATTGCAGGAAGAAACTGAAGAGTTGCGGGAGAACCTGAAAGAGTTTCCGGCGCCGGGCCCTCAGCCTCACTTGCGTGGAACGGCCGGCTCTGGGCGGCAGAAGATCCCGCAAGAACTGCGCGACCGGCTGGAGGACGAGGTTGGGGACTTGTTTTTCGTTCTGGTCAACATTGCACGTTACCTGTCGCTCGATCCGGAATCAGCGCTCAAGAAAACGAATCGGAAATTTAAACGCCGCTTTCAGTGGATGGAGGAGCAGTTACGGGCTTGCGGCCGTGGTCCGCAACAAGCATCGATGGAGGAACTAGAATCCTTGTGGCAACAGTCGAAACAGCAGGAAAAATCAGGCCGGTGAGCGCCGAGTCGATTGCTGTCCGCAAGTGTCACAGCCTGGACGAAATGCGGGCTTGCGTAGCATTGCAGAAAGAAGTTTGGAACTTCAGCGATGCCGAGCTTATCCCATTGCGTCTGTTCGTCGTTGCCGAGAAGATTGGAGGACAAGTCATTGGTGCTTTCGACGGAAACGAGATGGTGGGGTTCGCTCTGGCCATTCCGGGGGCTCGCGGGGGGCATTCCTATTTGCATTCACAGATGCTGGCGGTACGCTCCGCATACCGGAATTGGGGGCTGGGCCGGCGCATCAAATTTGTGCAGCGCGATGATGCATTGGCGCGCGGCTTCGATCTGATGGAATGGACATTCGACCCGCTGGAGATCAAAAATGCCTACCTGAATCTGGAGAAGCTGGGTGCAATTACGAGGCGGTACACCGTCAACCAGTACGGAGTCAGTTCTTCACCGCTGCAAGGAGGACTCCCCACAGATCGGCTGGTTGCGGAATGGTGGCTGAAGTCCAAGCGGGTTGAAAGCTGGCTGCGCATCGGTTCTAGGCCGCCGTTTAAGACATTGAAAGCCATCAGCGTACCCGCCCAGATTTATGAGTGGAAGGCGTCTGCCGATCATCGGGCCAGGGCGAAAGATGTGCAGGAGAGAAACCGGGTTGAGTTCCAGAAAGCATTTTCGGAAGGGTTGAGCGTCTTGGGCTACGAGCGAGACTCGCAGGGCAATGGGAAATTCCTGCTAGGTGAATGGGATGAGAAGTGGTGGTATGGACCAGTTCCATGAAAATTGAAGCGATTACCATCCGCGAGATTCAAATGCCGCTCGTCCATTTTTTTGAGACGAGCTTTGGCCGTACTACGAGCCGCCGGATTCTGCTCATCACTGCGCACTGCGAAGGATTGAATGGTTGGGCAGAGTGTGTGGCGGGAGAGAACCCGTATTACAGCGATGAATGGGTCGAGACCGCCTGGGCTACGACTCGCGATTATCTGGCACCCGTCTTGGTCAATCGCAGCATGAACCAGGCCAGGGAATGTGTGGCGCTGCTTGCTCAAGTGCGTGGACACCGGATGGCGAAAGCGGCCATAGAGAATGCGTTGTGGGATGTCGAGGCCCGACGAAAGAAGCAACCGCTCTGGAGACTCCTAGGCGGGACCCGGCGGGAAATCGCTTGCGGGGTTTCGATCGGTATCCAGGACAGCATTGAACAGCTACTGGGAAAAATCGAAACAGAACTTGCCGCCGGCTACAGACGCATCAAGGTTAAGGTGAAACCGGGGTGGGATATCAATGTGCTGGAACGGATTCGCTCCCGCTGGCCCAACATCCTGCTCAGTTGTGATGCCAATTCTGCTTACCGTCTGAGCGAGGTCGAACACCTCAGGAAATTCGATCAATTCAACCTGCTCATGATGGAGCAGCCTCTGTGGAACGACGACATCTATTTTCACGGCCGTCTGCAGAAACAGCTCAAGACCAAAATCTGTCTCGATGAATCCATCCGCAATGCGCGCGACGCCGAGGCTGCCATCGAACTTGGGGCGTGTGGGATTATCAACATCAAAGTTGGGCGGGTGGGAGGATTCACAGAGGCAAAAAGCGTTCATGATGTCTGCCAAGCGCACAACCTTCCGGTCTGGTGCGGAGGCATGCTGGAGTCGGGAGTGGGCCGCGTGCACAATGTCGCCCTCTCGACGCTGGAGAACTTCCGTCTGCCCGGCGATGTGTCGGCCTCAAAACGCTATTGGAAGGAAGACATTATCGAACCCGAGGTGGAAGTCTCGCCGCAGGGAACGATTGCAATCAAGGACGAACCTGGCACGGGGTACCGCGTGCGCGAAGACCTGATCGAGAAACTTACCGTCCGCAAAGAGACGATCCGCACTGCCGCAGCCGGCAAGTGAGCCGGCCCAGATTCAAGGCTATTCTCCGCTGCGGTTGGCAGCGGAAGCATTCTCTTCTCGTTTCAGCAAGTCCACTCCCTGGGCGAAAGTCAGATCGCTCCGCACCCGGCGAAAATCGCTGAAGATCTCATTGCTCTTGAGCACAATATTTTTAAAGAGGAGAACTTTGCCGGTGAAGTTCAGAGTCATCCGGGTAATTTGCCAGGTGTCGCCATCGCTGACGCTGGCCTGGTCTACCTGAAACTGTCCGCCTTTATCGAGATGGCCGAGAATGCCCCAGCCGAAGCTGACGTCCCTGTAGAGCGTACCGTCGATCTTGGCGATGCGGTGCTGGTTGGCGTCAATTAACAGGTAGCCCGTCATTCCGGTCAGGACCTGCTCGACGCGTGTGGGGGGATTGAACTTAGGATTGGGTCGAAACTTCAAGCGGACCAACTCGTCGCCCTGTTTGCCAATGCCTGGCCTCCCGGTCTCAATCCCGTCATATTCATACGTAAATGCGTTGGGCAGCGAGTGCATGATGCGGCTCACCCGATCAGCGTCTTCCTTTTCCTGTTTCTGCTTGCGGCGGAGCTCGTCGGTATTGCTGACAAGGGTCTGAAGACGAGCTTCTTCGGCCCGGCGCTGGTCTTGGCTCAAAGGACGATCATCGATGGCGATCAGCAAAGCAGCAGTTGCATCTCGAGTCTGCACAAAGAGCTTAGTTTGCGAGCCATGGGGAGTTTCTCTGCGCGAGCGGAACATGAAATTGATGTTGTCATTGGCAGCCTTTAGCTCGTTATCCGCGGTCTGGCGGACCAGATCACCGGGCGCCACCGACGAGGTTTGCGCGAGAAGCGACAGACTTAGAGCCAAAATTAAGGCAGCGGCTCTCAGAGTCCGGCCACACGTTGTTCTCTCAAGATTGTTGCGTCCCAAGCACCCCATCCTACTCGTACTATATAGAGATGGTTTCACAAATGGTATCCGGCTGGTTGCCAGAGCTACCTTGGCGGCTAAGAAGCCGCCCGCTTGGAACTTCAGCGGCACGGCCGAAAGCCGTCCCTACCCAAGACAGCTCACGAAACCGGCTCTCGAACAATTAGATGCGCCCTTTCTATCCAGTTTGCAAGCTCTTGATCTCGGATCGGCGCCGGTCTTGCCCGCCTTCGCATGGTCCGGTATAGTCTGTGAAGCTAGTGCAGGTGCTCGCTTCGCCGCATCAGACCGCCCTTCGCTCGATCTCTCTGTGGCCACTGCGTTGGTTGCAGGCAGAGGGAGAAGAACCCAGTTTTTCCAGCCAGTTTCTTCCGAGGAGGTTGCATTCATGGAAACAGCGAAAGCACCGGATGGTGTCCGTGGTGAAATGGCGAATCTCGGCAAATCGGTAAGCGTCCGAGGCGAGCTTTCCGGCAGCGAAGATCTCTACATCGATGGCCAAGTGGAAGGCGCGATCGAGTTGCATGGCAACCGGCTCCTGGTCGGACCGAACGGCCGGATCAAGGCGAACGTTAACGCGCGGAGCGCGGTAATTCAAGGCAAGCTGGAAGGGAACATCCGCGCGACCGACCGGGTTGACTTAAAGCAATCCGCGGTTGTGTTGGGCGATATCGCCACCCAGCGCATCTCGATTGAGGAGGGCGCTTATTTTAAGGGCGGAGTCGATATCCAGAAGGAAGCCGCCCGGCCGGAGGCGAAAGCGGAGCCCAAAACGGCGGTTGTGGCCGGGTCCGGGGTCTCGTCGGGGAGCAAGGCGGGCGGCCCAGCAGCGGCCACCGCACTGGAGCCTAGGAAGTCATGATATGTTCGGCACTCGGGCGCGCTAAACTACTCTCGGATGCCGCACACTGGTCCGGAATGTTTAGAAATGGCGTCCGTATCCCAAAATCTGATGAAAATTTTTCGCGGAGGGACCACCGGTCCGCAACAGCAAAACGCTTCGCCTGCCACCTCGCAGAGATTGACACGCCGTTCGAGCGGCCTGGTAGAGCTCTCGGAGACGTTGTCAGGCCAGGAAGGGCTGCGCGTTCTTGATTTGGGCGCGACATCGCCGGGCAACATCCGATATTTAACGGAGCTGGGCCACAAGTGCTACAGCGAGGACGTGCTGCTGGCATCTTTCGATGCTTCCCTGGTTACCAAGGACGACCAGGGAAATCGAGTTTTGGACGAAAAACGCTTCCTGTCAGAGAACCTGGTGTACGAGCCTTCGCTGTTTGACGTAGTGCTCTGCTGGAATCTTGCCGATTATTTGGAGCAATCGCTGGTCAAGCCGGTAGTCGGGCGCTTCTGGACCACGTTGAAACCTGGTGGGATGCTGTTGGCCTTCTTTCATACCCGCGACGCGGGGCCCGATGCTCCTTGTTACCGCTATCACATCGCCAACAAAGATACGCTGGAAATGCAGCCTATTGTGGCTCGTCCGGAGACTAGCCCGAATCAGGGATCGAGTGGCCGGACCTATCCCCCGTCGAAATCGCACTTCCGCTTGCAGCGCGTCTTCAATAACCGGAACATTGAAAACCTTTTCCGCGATTTCGCCTCCATCAAATTCTTCCTCGCACGTGACAATGTAAGAGAAGTTCTCGTGGTTCGGTAGCCACCAGCCCAGGTCTCAGCCGGTAGAGCGTGTCTTGCGGACTAAATAGCGAGTCAGCGCGGGAAGGGTTCCAAACAGGTGCAGCAATCCGGCCCGTACTGGCTTCGGGAAGCCGAATAACACCCTGATTTTGGAAGACGTCCGAAATATGGGCATCAGTTGTAGCTGGTAAGCTTCGCGATATCGCTGTATCACATCCTCGAAGGAAGCCTGACCTCGAAGGAAGCCTTGCAAAGAACGAGCCGCCATATTTCCGCTGCGTAATGCAAGCGAGATCCCGTCGCCAATGAAGGGGTCAACAAAGCCGGCGGCATCGCCCACCACCAGCACGCCGCCATTTTCGGGATTCGGTATGCCGAAATTCAACGGAGAGGTCGCTACCGGTTCGCTCAACCTTTGCCAAGACGCACTGCGCTCCCGAAGCGCCGGGTGGCAACCGAAAACTTCCGGCAACGAGCATGCGACATCTGCCCGCACCATGGCACACACGTTGATCCGAGAATCGTGATCGTCCTCGTGGATCTTCGCCGGCTGCACCCCGCAATAACCGCCGTCGAAAAAATAGAGATCAACCGAGTCAGCGGGCGCAAACTCGTAGAAATGGGCTTTTAGACCAAGCCACTTGACTGGCACGGAATTTTCAGCACGCGAGTCCCTCAGGTTCGACCAGCGCCCCGAAGCGTTGATTACGGCGCGAGCTTCGAAGGCTGTGCTGGAAGTTGAGATGCGGAAGTGGCCACTGCGGGTGATGGCCCGCACAGCCTGTTGTTCTCGGGCATTGACACCCGCGCCTTGCGCTGCCTGCCAGAGGGCAGCATCCAGCTCAAAACGAGAGATGCTCGACGCCGTGGGTTGAACCGGAGAGTCCAGTACTTTGCCGTCGATAAAGAGGCGTCCTCGGCCGATGCGCGGAGCGTGTTGCAAGATCTGATGCGATGATCCTGAAGAATTCAACAGGGCAGCAAGGAGCTCCAGGGACTCTGCCGAAACGAATTCACCGCAGACCTTGTGTCGTGGAAACCGGCCTTGCTCCAGCAGTAGCACGCGCGCGCCGTATCGCGCAGCAGTGATGGCGGCGGACGTTCCTCCCGGTCCGCCTCCGACGACGATGAGATCGTAGGGGCTCATAGCGAAGATTTTGTTATTCTGAGCACGGCGAAGAATCTAGACCGCTCGGAATGTCACGCCTTCTGCGAAGCTTCGCTCCGCCTGGACGGGCGAGACGCCCGCCCCCACATGAGCAGGCGCCTTCCAAACGATCACACCCATTCGATAGAAGTAGTGGCGCTGAATGTCCACTTCCGATCCCGGAATCTGACTGATCATTTTGCGCATTTCTTCGACGGTATAAGCCTGCCGCACAGAAGCCGGAGCGTCGTGGCGGGTGAGCCGGCTTCGGTAAAGCGGATATCCCGCGTATACCGCCATAAGATGCAGGGGGTCGCGGACCAGATCATTAATCAGGAACGCCCTTCGGCAGACTCGCAATCCCTCCCGCACGAATTCAGTGAGTTGCCCCGGCCCCAGATGGTGCACGAATAGGCAGGAGCTCACCAGGTCAAAGCTCCCGCCAGTAAAGGGGAGAGCCAAGGCATCGGCGACGACTGCCCGATTCGAGCCGTTGAGGTGAGAGCGGGCACGATCCAGAACCGTGATGCTGACATTGATTCCGCGGCGACCCAGGCGTGCTGCGACCAGATTTGGGACCCCTCCGGAGCCCGCGGCAATCTCCAGGAGGGAAAGTTCACAAACCCCATGCCGGCGTGCAACTCGCTCGATTAGGGCTTCGCTAGTGTTAATTCCCCCGAACCAACGATTGATACGGCATAGATCGGCCAGAGAAGCTGCAATCTCCGCTGGGGTGCCGGCATCAGTATCCAGCAGTTCGGTGGTGGGTAGACGCTTCATGCGGTAAGTGGATAGTCTTCATGTGGAAGTTGGGCGTATCACTATCCACTATCGACTAAACCTGCGCCAGTTCTTCTTCCAGCAACTGTTTGTTGTACAGATCGGTGTAGTAGCCGTTAAGGGCGATGAGTTCGTCGTGCGTGCCCAGTTCCACAATGCGCCCGCCGTGCAGGACTGCAATGCGATCGGCATTGCGTACTGTCGAGACGCGGTGAGAAATAAAGATTGTGGTGCGCCCTTCCATGATCTCGCGAAGATGATTAAGAATCTTGTCTTCGGTGTGAGTATCGACACTGGAAAGCGCGTCATCCATGATCAGAATGCGAGGATTGCGGATGATGGCGCGGGCAATCGCCGCGCGCTGTTTCTGCCCGCCCGAGAGCGTGATGCCGCGCTCGCCCACAATGGTCTGATATTGTTCCGGAAAACTCTCAATGTCGGACGCGATGTTGGCGCCTTCAGCCGCATCGCGAATTTCCTGATCGGTCACTTCCTCGGTCCCGAACGCGATGTTCTCCCGCACGGTGTCACTAAAGAGAAAGGTTTCCTGTGGCACGAAGCCGATATTGCGCCTCAAGCTCTCAAGCGGGAACTCGCGAATCGGCCGGCCATCGACTAGCACTGTCCCCGCCGGAGCGTCATAAATGCGGGGAATGAGACTTACCAGCGTGGTTTTGCCGGAACCGGTCGGTCCGACAATCGCGAGACTAGTTCCCTCAGGAATACGGAGGTTCACATCCTTCAGCACGGGCGTACCGTTGTAGGCGAAGTTCAGCCCGCGGAATTCGATTTCGCCGCGCACATGTTGTGGAGGAACGGACGCAGCGACTTCACGGTCGCGAATCTCCGGTTGCTCCACTAGAATCTCGCTGATACGGCCCATGGAGGCCGTTCCGCGCTGAAATATGTTGATCACCCAGCCTAGAGCTATGACCGGCCACGTTAGTTGCACCATGTAGGTGTTAAACGCGACAAAATCGCCTACACTGATGCGGCCTAGCAGAACCTCACGCCCGCCCAGCCATAAGACGAGTACGACAGCAAACCCCAGCATGGTTTCCAGGGTTGGCCACAACATGCCCATCAGCCGAACCAGCTTCAGACTGCGTGCAATGTATTCCTGGTTGGCCTTTTCGAAAGACTCGATCTCCGGCTGTTCCTGTACGTAGGCGCGGATTACGCGCGCTCCTGAGAAGTTCTCCTGGGCTCGGGCGGAGATGTCGGAAAACATGGCCTGGATGCGCTCAAAGCGCTCGTGAATCTGCCGGCCGAAATACTGCACCACGATGCTTACCACCGGCAGCGGGAGGAAGGCATAGAAGGTCAGCCGCGGGCTGATGTGAAGCATGAAGGCTAGCGCTCCGGCAGTGAACACAACTGTGTTGGCCGAATACATGATGGCGGGACCGAGCAGCATGCGGACGGCATTCAGGTCGTTCGTGGCTCGCGCCATGATGTCGCCGGTACGCGTGCGCTGGTAATAGGAGTAACTGAGTCCTTCCAGGTGCTGAAAGAGATCATTTCTCAGATCGAACTCGATGTCGCGCGAGATGCCGATCACTACCCATCGGGTGAGGAATTGAAAGATGCCCTTCACTACCGCCACCGCGATCAGCAGTGAGGCGTAGATGAGCAGCTTTCGCTGCGTGACCCCCAGGTGCAGATCATCGATTGCCCTCTTAATGACCTGTGGGAAGAGAATCCAGATGCCGTTAGTGAGAAAGACGCAGAGAGTGCCCAGCGCGTAGCCGCGGCGATACTTCTTCAAGTAGGGCAGGAGTGGACGAAGGTTCTTGGGCACCATGTGCTTCTAGTAGATGCGATTTTAACAGCATGGGCTTCAGTTTCCAGACCTGACGGAATCAACCTCCAGGCAGTCGGGTTCGTTGACCTTTGGCAGCAGATCATCGCGAAAGACAATCATGCTCGCGGCCGCGACCAGCAGCGCGCAGGTAATCAGAAAGAAACAATCGAGTTCGAATAAATACGGGTACACACGATCCAGGTCCATGCCGGTTTTCCTCGGGAGTAATGTGCGCTCAGTTGGTGCGCCCGCGTAAGTGCTCTTTGCCAGTTACACGTTTGTACCGCGCTAAAACGTCACCAACCGCCTGCAACCTGCCCAGAGTAGTGAGGCGTGGGTCCTGAAGAACCGATTCGAATTCCGCCATCCAACATTCCACGGCCTTATCCACCCAGGTCACCATCTCGGCCGCTACGGCGTTTACAAAGTCTTTTTGGATAGGTGTAGTTTGCAAGGTCGGATCACTCCTTTCCGCTAGTACGGTTCAGTGGATTCCTTGTACCTCGCCGGGAACGGAAGTCCGCTACTCCCGACCCGGCGCGGTTCAGATACCCCATCTATTGCTATGCGGGAGGGGCCTGCTGCATTTGCTGCATGTGCTTCTGGAATCTTTCTTCCCGGCGCTGCAGGAACTGGGTGGCTTTGGTCTTCTGCTCCGGCGTCAGGATGTTGAAGATTTCCGAGTGGATTTTTGCCTTTTGAACAGTGAGTTCCGTCATGACCTGGGCCTGCTGGGATGCGGCGGCCCGTACCTTAGCTTCATCAAACGTTCCGCTCGTCTCAAGTTGGTGTAGCTGCTGCTGCGACTGATGGAACTGTTGAACCAAAGGCAGAACGTTGGGCTTCTCCGATGCCATGATCTGCTTGACCTGCGCTTGCTGGGCGTCGGTCAAATCGAGGTAATCGGTCATGAAGCCAACCATGTGCTCAAGGCCAAATCCTACGCCGCCGCCCATGTGGTGATGTGCTTTGGCTACGGTTTGCGAGACCGCTACCGCTCCCACTACGGCGACGGCCAACGCGATAGCGAGTATCTTGCTGCGAACTGATTTCATCCATTCCTCCTGGGACATCCTTGCGGACAGCCCTCGAAATCTCTTGCAGTAATAGAAACACTTCTCCGGCGAGAGCGCGGTAAAGAGTCGGTCAAACCGGGTAAAGTTTCGTAAATAGGCTAAATCCAGGTTTGACAATTCTTTACGTGGAATTGCCTGCCGATTATTGTAAAAATGAGATTGCGAATGGACCGTATTCTGGTCATCGACGACGATGTCGAATTGTGCAGTTTGGTTGGGGAATACCTCGCGTCCGAAGGCTTCCAGGTGGAAGCTGCCTATGACGGCGAGCGCGGTCTGGAGCGGGCCCTCAAGGGCGAATACATCCTGGTTGTGCTGGATGTTATGTTGCCCGGGATTAATGGTTTCGAAGTGCTGCGGCGAATTCGTTCTGCATCACGGATTCCAGTGCTGTTGCTCACGGCGCGTGGGGAAGATGTGGACCGAATTGTCGGCCTGGAGATCGGGGCGGACGACTATCTGCCGAAGCCATTTAATCCTCGAGAACTAGTGGCGCGAATCCGAGCTGTCTTGCGGCGAACCAAAGAGGGAAAGTCGGCCGGGGCGAGCGTCCCCGAGATTCTCAAGGTAGGTGACATTGAACTCGATCCTGCAACTCGCACGGTCCGCCAGGAGGGGAAACCGGTCGACCTGACTTCAGTGGAATTCAGCCTGCTGGAAGTCTTGTTGCGTGAGGCCGGACGCGTCGTCACCCGCGAGCGGCTGGCGAGTGCAGTTTTAGCGCGCAAGTTTTCCCCTTTCGACCGCAGCATTGATATGCACGTTAGCAAGGTGCGAAAGAAGCTCGGAGACACCGAGGGCGGTACGGAGCACATCAAAACCGTGCGGGGAGCTGGGTATATTTTTGCGCGTCCGCGGGAAGCCAAGAGTAAAACTTCATGAGAAGTCTGTTTCTGAAAATTTTTCTTTCGTACTGGGCGGCCCAGGCGCTGTTCGTGGTGCTCGCGATTCTGGTTACGCTGACGATTCGTCCTCAGACCGATCCTCGCGGGGAATACTTCCGCCTGACGGCGGCTACGCAGGCGGCGCAGGCTTACGAACAGGGTGGCCAAGCACAACTGATGAGAGATTTCGAAAACAGAGAGAGATCGGTTCGCGATCGCGTTTTCCTGTTTGACGAGCAGGGGCAGGAGGTTTCTGGACGGAGAGTTCCGCAATGGGCAGCACAGTTGGCCAAAGGTGTGCAGCCTAAACCGGCGGGGTTGTGGGGCTGGTTGGAATCAGAACATCGCTTCGCTCAGGCGGTAGTCGGCCCGAGCGGTAGGCACTACACGTTTGTCATCGAGCGTCCAGCGCCGCCGCACTTCTTTTTCGGCCCTAACCGAACGCCGGGCCTGGGAATTTTCATTGCGATTCTTTCATCGGGATTGGTTTGCTTTCTGCTCGCCCGTTATTTGACGGCGCCGGTCGTGCGCCTACGGGAGGCTACGCAGAGGTTGGCTGCGGGTGATCTGACAGCACGCGCGGGAACGGTGGGCAGCCGCCGCAGGGATGAAATAGCGGAACTGGTGCGCGATTTCGATGGCATGGCGGAACGGTTGGAAAATCTGGTCAAGGCCCAGTCCCGATTGTTGAACGATATTTCCCATGAGTTGCGTTCTCCGTTGGCTCGTCTGAACGTGGCGCTGGGGTTGGCCCGCCAGCGCACCGGGCCTGAAGCCGCGGCTACGCTGGATCGGATGGAGTTGGAAGCCAACCGTCTAAACCAGCTGATCGGGCGTCTTTTGGTCCTGGCGCGCATGGAGGGTGGCGAACAAGCGGTGGAGAAATCGGAAATCCAACTGGAAGACCTGGTGCGGGAGATCGCGCAGGACGCGATGTTTGAAGCCCAGGGCCGAAACTGTCGCATAAAATGTGAGGTCGTCGATGACGTCGTGGTGTTGGGCAACGTGGAGCTTCTTCACAGCGCCATCGAAAATGTTGTTCGCAACGCCATGCGGTACACCCAAGAAGGGACCGAAGTTGAAGTCCGACTCGAGCAGATGGATGAAGCTAACGGCCCGCAGGCGCTAATCCGAGTTAGCGATCAAGGGCCGGGTGTTCCAGAAGCCGCACTCGACAAATTATTTCAGCCCTTCTATCGGCTTGATGACGCCCGCGAGCGGCAGACTGGGGGCGTAGGCCTGGGCCTGGCCATCGCAGAACGCGCCGTGCGCCTGCATGGAGGGTCAGTGCGAGCTGCCAATCGTCCCGGTGGCGGCCTGGTTGTCGAACTTCGGCTGCCTGCTATCGCTCAACCGGCAGGGGCAATTCCTCAAGAATACGTTCTGTCCAGCCCGAAATCCTCTTAGGTGCGAGGTAGGCGCGAGCCAGAGCGCCCGAGCCGGTCCACCGCCTGGCCTGTAAGTTGCTCTTTCTTGCGCTTTCCTGATACACAATTATGGATTCCGATGCACAGAATGAGTAGCCCCGGTTTGCTGGCACAATTGCCGACGGGCAGAGTTTGACAAGCAGCGGGAGAAAAAATGTTGATGAGGGTCAGTTGGCTGGCGTCGGTCGCGATTGCGGTGTTCTTTCTCATGAGCTGTGGAAAGAATTCCAAGTTTCCCACCAGCAATACGATGTACGTTGCGACCCAGAGCGCAGCTCAGGTTTGGGGATATCGGGCCAATTTCAATAACGGTAGGCTGTCTACAATCAACGGCTCGCCTTTCGCGGCGGCACCGGCTTCGGCCCTTCTGATCGATCCGTCCAAAAGTTTCGCGTACTTGGCTGTCGCGGGAGGCCAGATCCAGCGCTTCTCTTTCGATCTGAATGGTTCTCTTGTCCCCATGAGCGGAAACCCGGTTCCCACGGGCATTAATCCCGTAGCCATGGCCATGGATTCAGGCGGCAAGTTCCTTTTTGTTGCCAATCAGGGAACAGGCGTTGCAGGGTCCAACTCTAGCAGCATCTCTGTCTTTTCGGTGGGATCAGGCGCCTCTCTGACGTCGGTTCAGGATTTACCTGTTGGGTTTCCTCTTAATTTTCCCGTGGCAAATCCCAACCCGGCAGTGGTCGCTTTAGCCGTCAACTCTGCTCTGAATCTTCTCTACGTGGTCGACCAGAACGATGGGTATGTACTGACCTTCCCCTATAACTCCACGACCGGGATGCTGCCTTCAGACTCCATCGGCACGCGGACGGTTGCTTCCGAGGCCACACTGGTCGGAACGGCACCTTCGGCTGTTGCCATGAGTCCGGCTGGATCCTTCCTGTACGTGGCGAATGCCGGTTCGAACAATGTCAGCGGTTTCAACATCAATTCTCACGGCAGCCTCACGGCAATGGACAAATCACCTTTTGCAGCGGAGCTTGGTCCCTCTTCGGCAGCGGTGGATTCATCGGGCCAGTTCCTTTATGTAGCTGACCAGGGCTCGAATCAGATTTCCGGCTATCGCATCACCGCTACCACGGGGGATCTGACGCCTACCATTGGATCTCCCTACAATACGGGTGCAGGCCCGATTTTTGTCGCCATATCACCCATCAACAGATTCCTATACGTATCGAATAATTCAGCGGCAACGATTTCGGGTTTCTCGATCGATCCTGCGGGCGGGAATTTGGCGGCTGTGTCGTCTACTGTGACCACGGGCACGCAGCCGACCGGGATCGCGTTCGGAAAATGAGGCTCGGTAGAAGAGTGACTTGCCTGTAGCCCTACAAGGGATCCTTCGACTCGCCGGGAGCTTTAGCGAGCGAAAGCTTTTAACTCGCTCAGCATGATTAAGGTGTGTGCAGTGATAAGAGCGGCTGCGGAGCTTCGCTCCGCCTGGACGGAGGGGACGCCCGTCCCCACACGAGCTGTTTCCTCAATGCCATTCTGAGGGGAGCGAGGAATCCGCTTTTCTCGCTTTTGTCACGAAGAGCAGATTCCTCACCGGCTGAAGCCGGTTCGGAATGACAAGCGTTGGTGTGGTCGACGGCGAAATACAGAGATCATTCGCTTCGCTCAGGATGACAGGGTCGAGTTCGTACCGGGAGAAGTGGAAACCTAGGTGGGCACTCTCAGGATTAAGTAGCCGCCTATCATTCCAAAGAAGAAGTCAGGGGCCCAGGCAGCCAGGGCGGGCGGCAACTGGCTGACATTGCCCATCGATTCCGACAACCCCGAGATGGTCCAGTAGACGAGCGCGACGCCGACCGCAATCGCCACACCGGTCAAGGCGCCGCGGCGTCCGGCGGAGAACGCAAAAGGAACCGCCAGGACCGCCATAACAAAAGTGATCAGTGGATAAGCGAACTTTTTCTGTAATTGCACCCGGAGCCGCACCACTTCAAAGCCGCTCTGCTGCAGATCACGGATGTATCTCTTGAGCTCCTGATAGTTCATCTCCGTGAACTGCTTTACTTCTTTTTTGAAATAAGGAGGTGGTTCAGTCAACGCGGAAAAGGTGGCCACGTCAAACGTGCGATAGTCCTGGATAGCTGCGCCGTGCAGCTGACGCTCCCAACCCTGCTCGCAAATCCACTTCTGCAGGTTTTCTCCCCAATGGGCGCGTGTCGCGTAAATCCGTTCCGTGAGGTGAAACGTATTCTGGTCGTATGCGAACACAGAGAGACTGCCAAATTGGTCGCGGTCTGCGTCAAAAAAGCGGTAGTAATAGATTCTCGATTCTTTGCCCTTGATCCACTTGCGATCCGGCAGCAGGTAAGTTTGCGCAGGTTTCCCTTTGATCAGGTTGCGCAACTCATCTTGGCGTTTGTTGGTATGCGGCAAATAAAGTTGATCGAAAAAGAATAAAGCGACTGCCACAAAGCCGGCTGCCACCAAGACGGGAACGATGACACGATAGATGCTGATCCCCGTCGCCTTGACTGCCGTTATCTCGTTGGATCGGGTCATCAGGCCGAAGGTAATGAGCACCGCCAGCAACATGCTTAAAGGAGTGACATTGTAGAGAAAATAAGGCGAGACATTAAGCAGGTATTCGCCTACGATGATGGGCGAAATCTGGTTGCGCAGGATGTCGCCAATCAGCTCAAACAAAGTGAAGACCAGGAGCAGCATGAGGAAGGTTGCCAGGATCATCACCAGGTACATCAAGAAGTCGCGTACGATGTAGTCGTCCAGCAGCATGGGAAAGCGGGCGAAAAACACGCGCCGCCGCGTGGCGACCCGCTCGAAGGTGTCCTCGGGCCCGCCGTTGAGCGCCAGAATTTCGCCGCTTCTCTTCAGGCCGGTTTTAAAGGGTTTCCACAGCGCACGCAAGTACGATGTGTCAATCGGTCGCCGCTCGACTCTCCACAAGAGCAACATGCCAGTGAGAAAGAAGACGATGTCTGCCATCCATACGCCCATGGCAGGGGAGATTCTGTCCTGTTTTGCCAGCGATACACCAACTAATGACAGGGAGTAATAGGCGAAGACCAGCAGAATCGTGAGGACAAAACCTCCGGACTTGCCTCCCTTTTTCGAGGAAAGGCCCAGTGGGATGCCCACGAGGGCCAACACGACGCAGGCAGTGGAGAGCGAGAATCGGCGATGAAGCTCGATCAAATCCCAACGCTGGGTTGCAGGATCCGCGCTCTTGGCCTGCCGCCATAGTTCCGTGGTTGCAAGTTCGCTGACCGGTGCGGCCTGGGATTGGATGGAGCTAGCTGCCGGCAACAGAATTGGAATATCAGTCTCGGCGAAGGTCGATATCTGATAGTGATCGGGCGAACCTGTAATCGTCTCATGAGTCGAACCATTGCTCAGGTGCAGGTGCAGAGTCTGAGGGCCTTCACTGATCAGGATACCTTTTTGGGCCAGCGTGATCTTGGGCGAAACCGGATCGGTGACGTCGGCTAGAAATACGCCCTTCCATTCAGCCGCGCCAGGCCGGGTGTGAACGTCTTGCACGTACAAGACGAGATGAGGGAAGCCCTCGTAGAACACGTTGGATTGAACTTCGAATGATGCCTGCGAGCTTTTGAGCTTATTCTGAAGCCGTCCTAGTGCGGCCTGAGATCTGGGCGCGACAAGGACTCCATTGGTCAACGCCAGCAGCCAAGCGCCCAGCACGAAAATCGAAACCACCCGCAGAAACGACCAAACGCCGATGCCGCTGGCTCGCATCGCAGTGATCTCGCTGTCGGCAGCCAGCCGGCTAAGCCCGATCAGAATGCCTACCAGCACGCCCATGGGAATGGTGTAGGTCAACGCCACCGGAACGGTGAAGAAGAAGATTTCTGCCACGCTGGGAAGCGGGGCGCTGGCGCGAGCGACCAGGTCGAGAATGCGTCCCAAGTCGCGGGTGAAGAGCACAAATGTGAAGACCACAACACCGATCAGCGCGTGCGACAGAACTTCCTTCAGAATGTAGCGGGTCAGAATGCGCATCGGGTTGGCGCGCTCTTGCGACCAGGTCGAGTCTAGCATGCTTCTTTAGGGACCGGTGTTCCACTTCGGCCATCTTGGCGTGCACCCAGTCCGGCTTTACACTGGAATAGTGAAGATCGCGCTCGGCCAAATTAATCCCACGGTGGGAGATTTTTCCGGCAACGCGGGCAAGATTGTGGAGTTCTCACAGCGCGCGCAGGCCGCGGGAGCCGGACTGATTCTCTTTCCGGAGCTCTCCATCTGCGGATATCCGCCACGAGATTTGGTAGAGCGCCCGGCGTTCGTGGAGCGCAATCGCGAGACGGCAGAATCGATCGCGGAACGCACGCGGGGCATTGCTGTGATTTGCGGGTTGGTGATACGCGCCCAGGCGGAAACGGGCAAGTCGGCTATGAATTCCGCCGCGCTCCTCAAAGATGGAAAGATTGCTTTCACCCAGTCGAAGATGTTGCTGCCGACGTATGACGTGTTCGACGAAATGCGCAACTTCGCGCCAGCTACGCGGCAGGAACTCCTCTCCTTTTGCGGCAAGCAGATGGCGCTCACGATCTGCGAAGATGCCTGGAACGACAAGCACTTCTGGAACAAGCGGCTCTACACTTTCGACCCGGTTGAGGAACTGATTCGGGCGGGTGGAGATTTCGTTCTCAATATTTCGGCATCTCCCTTCTGGGTTGGGAAGCGTGAGTTTCGCCGAAGGATGCTAGCCTCCATCGCCAAGAATCACAACGTGCCGGTGGTCATGGTGAATCAGGTTGGGGGCAACGACAGCCTGGTGTTCGACGGTTCCAGCACCGTTTTGAATCCTGCCGGGGAGGTCATCGCGCAGGGGAAGTCGTTTGAAGAAGATCTCGTGTACTTCGATTCCAATGATCTGCAGGGCGAAATCCACACGCAGGTTGAGGGTGAAGAGGCAGAGGCCTACGCCGCACTGGTCCTAGGGACCCGCGATTACGTTCGGAAGTGCGGGTTTGGAAGAGTCATTGTGGGCCTAAGCGGCGGAATCGATTCGGCGCTCACGGCGGTGATTGCCGCGGACGCGATGGGACCGGCGAACGTGATTGCGGTTGGCATGCCGGGACTGTATTCCTCGCCGGGGTCGATCGAGGACGCGCGGACTCTGGCCAACAATCTGGGTATCCGTTTCGAACTTTTATCCATCAGCGAGGTCTTTCAGACCTACCGGAAAATTCTGCAGCCTGTCTTTGCCGGCAGGAAAGAGGACGAAACCGAGGAAAACGTTCAGTCACGCGCTCGGGGTACACTGCTGATGGCGCTGGCCAACAAGTTTTGCGGCATCGTGCTCAGCACCGGTAATAAGAGCGAGTTGGGAGTGGGTTATTGCACCTTGTACGGCGACATGGTGGGCGGTCTCGCCGTAATCTCCGACGTGCCTAAAACCATGGTGTACCGGTTGAGCCGTTACCTCAATTCCAGGCGCGAAGTCATACCGAAGGCCAGTCTGGAGAAGCCGCCATCAGCGGAGTTGCGACCCGATCAAAGAGATACGGATACTCTTCCACCCTACGAGGTACTCGATCCCGTTCTCGAAGACTACATTGAGGAAATGCACAGCGCCGAGCAGATTGCGAAGGATCATAGGATTGACATCGAACTGGTGCGTAAAATCATTCGTATGGTAGACCGCAACGAATACAAGCGCCAGCAAGCTGCGCCGGGAATAAAGATTTCTGCTAAGGCGTTTGGCTACGGCCGCCGTTTTCCCATCGCCGCGAAATATGAGGTTTAGAAAGCTGCCAGTCTGCAAAACTCGTTGAAAGGACCGCATGCAAAGTTATTTCGTTCCCTTGCTAGTCATTCTTGTGTTCGGAACCCTCCTTGCAGCTCAACAGAAACCCAAGCCGGAACATTCCGTCCCGGCTGCCAGGTCCCCGGAAAAGACAGAAACCTCCGCCGGCCTGCCTTCGGAGGAGACGGTCAATTCTTTTCTGCAACAGATGTTTGGGTACGATTCGTCGATCAGCTGGAAAATCAATGCGATCAAGCCCTCTGCAGCGCACGGTCTGGCTGAGGTAACAGTGATTCTAGCCAAAGAGCAGGGCCAACAGAGCACGGTGTTGTACGTGACGCCGGATGGCAAGCATGCCCTGGTTGGAGAGGTTCTGCCCTTTGGACCCCGTCCCTTCGACGCGGCGAAAGAACAGCTGCAGAAGGGAGTGAACGGCATTCTCCGCGGCCCGGCCAATGCCCCGGCAACCATCGTCGAGTTCAGCGACTTGCAATGTCCGCACTGCAAGGCTGCGCAACCGGCTGTCGATAAATTACTAGCCGAGGAGCCCAATGCGCGGTTCGTGTTTCAACCGTTTCCTCTGCCCTCACACGACTGGGCCGCCAAGGCTGCTGCTTATGGGGATTGCGTGGGCCGAGCCAACAATGAGGCATTCTGGAAGTTTGTGGATGCGGTCTATAACGCGCAATCTGACATCACGCAGGCCAATGCTGACGAGAAGCTCACGGCCATCGCGACTCAGAGTGGCGTCAAAGGCGCTGACGCAGCAGCTTGCGCCGCCAAGCCTGAAACCAAGACTCGGATCGATCGTTCGGTTGAATTGGGCAAAGCTGTGGATGTTACGGGCACGCCAACGCTGTTCATCAATGGCCGAAAGATCTCCAGCATAAGTGGCACCCCGCCCGAAATTCTGAAAGCCATGGTGGAGTTCGCCGCCAAGGAGAGACAGTAGCTGCTAACCGGAACAGGGTGGGGGCATCGAATCAGGAAAGGTAAGAAGGAACATGGACAGCGGCTTTTACAGACGGTTGGCTCTGACAGTATGCGGTTTGCTGCTCGTTCGACGCCCCGGAGCATACGCACGGCCAAGTCCCACCAGGTGTCCCCAGCATGGAGAGACCAAGAGACGAGATCAGATACGAATTCCGAAAAACTCCTCAAGGAGGGGAGATTGAGGATTTCATCCAGCCACCCCACGGCAGTCGAAGCGATCCACCAGTTTTTGAATCAGATTGAAGAACACAAGACTGGGGATCCGGCTACCCTGCAATAGAGCAGACTATCTCGCGGGACTCATCCAGATTTCCGATTCACCACTAAGAGCCGGCTCGCTGACGACGTGGGGCGTGATCACCACTAGCAATTCATCTTCTTCATGCTGCTTGGTGTTGCTGCTGTCGAGCCGATTCAGCAGGGGCAGATTAGCCAAGCCGGTAAGGCCGCTCATACTGAACTGTTCGCTGCGGGAAACGGAGCCCGTGATCACTCCGGGCTCCCCGTCCTTCAGCGTGATCGTGCCGTTGTACTCACGACTGTTAATGATGGGCACTCCGTTTACCGATTGGGCGCCGAGAGATCGCAGCTGCAGCGATAGGGTCAAGCTGACGTCTGTATTGCCATGGATCTGGGGCTTGGCTTTGATCGTGAGTCCGATGTCTTCATAGTTCACTGACGGCACTGCCGGAATAAAGCTGTTATTGCCGATCACTCGGGAGATGCTGGAGCTATTGAAAATAGGAGCGAAGGTGGCATTGATGATGGGATAGCGAGTTCCCAGCGTGAAGTTAGTGTCCTTGCCCTGACTGGCGCGCAAAGTGGCGTGCTCCAGATTACGGGCCAAGGCCTCATTGCGCGAGAGGGTTGCCCCCAGGCTGCCCAGCGTGACCCCAAACAAGGTAGTTCCGTTACCGAACGTGGCCAATGGCTGAGAGAAAATGGAATTCTGCTGATTCTGGAGCTGCGCCAGCAGAGCGGAAATCGCTGTAGTGTTGGCCTGGTTGATGCCGCCACTGGCGACAAGTTGATTGATCAAGTCTTGAATATTCTGTCCCCCCAGCGCGGTCAAGGCGCTGGCAGGAATATTGAACATCTGAAACTGGGTGGGAAGCTGCAGGCCCAGGTTCCGCGTCAACGTGCGGCTAATTTCGTAGACTTTAACGTCAAGTACCACTTCCGGACGGGATGAATCCAGGCTCTCAATGAATTGGGTGGCCGCATCCAGGATACGTTGTGGCGCGCGCACGGTAACCGTGCCGGAGTTGGGTTGCTGCGCGATCAAGCGGATCTCAAAGACGGTTCGCAAAGTGTTCACCACGTCGTTCAAGTCCTGTGGCGAACTGATGCCTGGGATGTAGAAAGTGCGTGCCGACATGCGGTCGAACTGGCGGTGGTTTTCCGCATTGTCGGCAGCCAGCAAGATCTGCTTTTCATCCAGAGGTGTCCAGAACGTCTTGGTGACGGCGTTGGCAGCCTGCATGGCAGTGTAGAAATCGACGTCCTGGATATCGAAGCGCACTCGGCGAGTTTGGACAGAATCGTCGATGATGGCGGTTATGCCGTAGGCTTTAGCTACCTGAGGCAGGAGTTCGCGGGAATCCCCCCTGAAGTGAAACTCGGCGCGCCTGCCGCCGGGCACGAGGCGAAGGTCGCCAGCATCGGTCAAGATGCGCGGCGGTTCCGAAGCACGGGGCGTCCATTCGTCCAGCGCTTCATCGAGACGCTGCCTTGCGAACTGATTTTCAGGATCCAAGTGTAACGCCATGCGAAATTCCGCCAGCGCTTCGACCTGATTGCCGCTGGTCAGCGACGAGTTGCCCCGCTCTAGGTGCTCGTAGATGAGTTGTTGGCGCACCAGTTCGCGCGCGGTCAGAAATTCGACATCCTGCGGCACCAGTTGGGCTGCAGTCTCGAATTCCTCCAGGGCCTCGTCAAAGCGCTGCTCACGCTGGAGTTTTAAGCCGTGGGAGAAAGCGGTTTTAGCCTCCTTCAGGTCCTGCTTAGAGACGTCACACGCAGAAGCGCCGGTTGTATTGCTCACACAGAACTTGTGCGGAGCGGCAGCCATCGGTGCGTCAGTGGCCAACGCGAACGCTTGCAAAACGAGAATCAGCAGAAGAGGCGGCAGCAGGCGCATTTCAACAAATTGTACTCGGGATGGCAGTTTCTTGATGTGGGAAAAAGGTGCCGTTGGTACCTGTCCGCAAGATATCGCCTGCTAGGTGACCATGAGACGTTCGATCGCTCGCGCCTTGCCGGTTATTTCGTCGCAGTCGATAGCGACTGCTGAAAGCCGGGCATCGCCCGTGGCGGCCTCGAAGCGCGTGGGCATGTTGGTCAGAAAACGATTAATGATCAGCTCTTTTCTTACGCCAATGACACCGTCGTAGGGGCCGGACATGCCGACATCCGTAATGTAGGCGGTGCCATTGGGCAAAACGCGTTCGTCGGCGGTGGGAACGTGAGTATGAGTGCCGATTACGGCCGTGACTCGTCCGTCCAGATACCACCCCATGGAGATCTTTTCTGAAGTCGCTTCGGCGTGGATATCCACCAGAATGATCTTGGCCTTGATTCCCTTAAGCAGTTCATCTGCCACCCGGAAAGGATCATCGTTGCTGGTCATGAATACGCGGCCTTGCAGGTTCAGAACAGCATAAGGGACGTTGCTGCGACTTTGTCCTTCATACACCCCGGTGCCCGGCATTCCGGACGGATAATTTGCCGGACGCAGGAGACGTCGGGCGGGGCTATGAGGATTTCCGTCGGCCGACTGAAAATAGTCAATGATCTCGCGCTTGTCCCAGATGTGATTGCCGGTGGTAAGGACCTCGATACCCATCTCGAAGAGTTCTTCCGCAAGGGCGGGCGTTATGCCGAAGCCGGCGGCAGCATTCTCGCCGTTTGCCATGACCAGGTCGATGCTGTGTTGCTTGACAAGTCCCGGCAGCCGGTCCTTGACGACAGTTCGTCCCGGCCGCCCAAAGATGTCACCGATAAAAAGAATGCGCACGGGTTCGATGGTAACACGCAATGAGCGATACGCTGTCGCTGGCAATCCCTTGTTTATGAGTATCCCAGGTCTCGGAAAAGAGTCGGTTACGAAATTCGTGCCGGCCGCTAAAGCGGACTCAGGTTGTTCCACTCGCGTTCCCAGCGCTCACGCGCTGGGCTAATGGAATGCCGCCGCTGCGCGGCTAAGGCGTGTTTCTTCCCACCGTTCGGGATCTAAACCGAGTTTCGTAACAGCCTCAAACCGCGAGACGGGCACCCGGTGATCATTCTCAAGGTGCTTTGGACGCCACTGTCTTTTCCGTAGTGAGCTCTGCCGTCTTCAGGAAGTCGTAATTTCCGGAAGCATTCAACTGAAGATTGTGCACACGCTTGGAGTGGACCACTACGTTGTCGACGTACCAGAGGTTGATGTAGGGAAGGTCCTGCGCCAGGATGGTCTGAACTTCGGCGTAGAGCTGCTTGCGAGTGGTTTGGTCAAGTTCACTGCGGGTGCGATCGATGAGAGTATCCAGCCGGGGGTTGGAGTAAAAGCTCCGGTTCGCACCATGGGGCGGGAATTTGGAAGAGTGAAAAGCGTATTCAAAGATGTCGGGGTCCTCGTTTCCACCGATCCAACGCAGCGAGTACATCTCGAAAGCGCCCTTCGTCACATCCGAGAAGAAGGTGGCGAAATCAAAACTGCGGATGTCCAGTGCGATACCGACCTCCCGTAATTGTTGTTGCAGAACCGCGGCCAGCAGTCTCGTATTCTCCTCTATAGTGGAAGTCTTCATGGTGAGGCGAAAACGAATACCGTTCGTGGCACGATATCCGGCCTGATCGAGGAGTTGGCGGGCACGGGCGGGATTGTAATCATAACGGGGGACATCCTTCTTGTACGCCCAGCTTTCCGGCGGAAGAATACTGTCGGCGGGCCGTGCAAAACCTCGCATCAGATACTGGAGCATAGGCCGCCGGTCGATAGCATAGGCGAGCGCCTGGCGCACGCGAACATCTTTCAAATAATGGTCCCGGCAGTTGAGCGCGATGTAAGCCAGAATCGAGCCGGGCCCGTGTGTGACTCCCAAAGTTGGATCCTGCTGCAAAGCCAGCACCATGTCCGTGGTAAGGGCGTTGCTCTCCAGGTCGGCGCTGCCCTTGCGCAACTCGAGGGCGCGTGTTGTCGTGTCCGGCACAACTGCGAAGCGAACACGCTTCAGATGTGCTTTCACTCCCCAGTAGTCTTCGTTGCGTTCGAGAACGACTTCTTTGTCCTGCTCGGCACTCACAAAACGAAAGGGACCTGAGCCCAGGGGATGACGCGTGATCTCGCCTCCCGTGCTGCCGTAGGGAACAATGCCCATCGCGCCGCCCGACAGGTTCCATAGCAGCGTAGCGAAGGGCTCCTTCATTCTGAAGATGACTGTGTAGTCGTCGGGTGCTTCGATGTGATCGACAAAGCGGTAGACGGCAGATTTCGTGCTGCGGACTTTTCCCTGCAAGAGGCTGTCGAACGTCCACTTCACATCTTTCGAAGTCAGGAGACGGCCATCGTGAAAACGCACTGCTTGATGCAGATGAAAGATGTACGTCAGCGGGTCAGGAATCTCCCAACGCTCGGCCAAGCCGGGCCGGACATTGAAATGTTCGTCACGGGTGAGCAGATCATCGAACAGGAGAGTGTCGATGCGCTCGGAAAAAGCGTCAATACCCACACGCGGGTCGAGATTGGTGGGGCTGCTCTCGATGATCATCACCAGCGTGTCGGGGGCAGGCTTGCTGGAACAGGAAAGGGCGGACAACAGCAGCAGGCATAGGAGAAACGTCAGTATCCGCTGCCGGATTTCACACATAAGAGATCTTGCCCAGAATCGCCGGGCGGCTTGCGCCAGTAGCGGATGGGATGTTGGACGGTTGCCCATGCCAGCTTTGAAAGGCGAGCACCGCAAAGGCGACGGCTTCCTTCGCCTCGGTGGGCAAACCAAATTCATCGGAAAGGCGGAGTTGAATTCCCGGCTTAGCCAATTCGGCATTCATCATGCTCAGCAAGGTAGGATTCTTCGCGCCACCGCCGGAGATGACGAGTTCTTTGTACGATCCCGGCACCTTCACCACAAATCGTCGCAGCGCATGGGAGATGGAACGTGCGGTCAAGGCGGTGGCAGTGGCTACGATGTCCTGCTTGCGCGAGCGCCGGCAACGACGGAGGAAGTCGCCGACGAACTCGCGGCCAAATTCTTCACGTCCCGCGGTCTTAGGCGGCTTGCGCAGAAAGAACGGAGCACACAACAATTCCGAAAGAATATGTTCCATGACGGCGCCCGTGGCGGCGACAGAGCCATCGATGTCATAAGGCTTGTCGTATAGCTGGTCCATGACGGCGTCGATCACCATGTTGCCCGGCCCGGTATCGAAAGCCTGCACCTGCTGCGGCGAGGAGCCTGCCGGGATGGCGGTGAGGTTGGCAATCCCGCCGATGTTTTGTACTACTCGGCCAATACTCGGACTGCGATAAAGAGTGTAGTCAAGAAACGGGACGAGGGGGGCGCCTTTTCCTCCCGCAGCCATGTCGGCGGTCCGGAAATCGCTGACAACCGGCACCCCAAGGCGAGCGGCAATCACAGAGCCTTCACCCGTTTGCCAAGTAACGGCCAGATTGCGTCCGAGAAAGGCCCCCGGTTCACCCTGATGGTAGAGCGTCTGCCCGTGACAGCCGACGAGTTCGACTTTGAAACCGTACTTCTCCTGAGTAGCGGCAACCGCTTCCGCATAGAGTTCTCCCAGCAGAAAATTCAGCCGTGCGAGATCGGCGACGCTAGTGTGCATCGCATTCATCGCGGCCAGCACAGCGCGGCGCACATCTTTCGGATAGGGATACTCGGCGTGAGCCAATAGTTGAAACGTTGGCCAGTGAAAGCCGGGCGCCTTATTACGGTTTTTCTTGCGAGAGGTAATTCGAACCAGAGCAACGTCAATGCCGTCGGCTGAAGTCCCACTCATCACGCCCGCGACGATCACGACTGCTCCTGTCGGCCAAGGGTTCCCAGGCGCACCTGCTCGGAAAACTCCCACAATTGGCGAGTCAGACGCTCAATTTTAGTGGGTGTCGGTGGGGGCATGCTTCGCTTCACATGCTTCGCCTTCTTCTTGAAACCAAGAATGCGCGCGGCCGACTCGGCGACGCGATCAGCAAACTTACCATCGCGCTCCACTTCTCTGACAATCGCCTCGTGTGCTTGCACGATGCGTTCCTCCTCGTGACAGATAAGGCACAAATCCCCACCCGCGCGGATGTGTCCCACCGCGGCCTCGTGAATAGGAGCGGCGCTCAGAACGCCGCCCATTTCCAAGTCATCTGAAATGACTAGTCCACGATAGCCGATTTTTTGGCGGAGCACGTCGCTAATCCATTTACTGGAAAGAGAAGCAGGTATCGTGTCGCCAGTTACCGCCGGGTAGGCAGCATGCGAAACCATGACCAACGGATAATTGCGCCGCAAGGCACGATAAGGGAACAAATCCTCGGCCCAGAGCCGCTTCCACGACTTATGGATAACCGGCAGATATTGGTGTGAATCCAGGTTGCCCTCGCCCAAGCCCGGGAAATGCTTTCCGCAACCGAGTACGCCTGCTTCGGCGAGGCCACGCAAGAATTCCCGAACGTACAGCACGGTCTGTTTCGGGTTGTCGGAAACAGCGCGCGAACTCATTACCGAACGCGAAGCCTGAAATGCCAAGTCCGACACCGGGGCAAAATCCGTGTTGAAGCCCAAGGCACAACATTCTTCACCGATCACTTTGCCATGCTTGCGGAAGAGCTTGGGATCGTCCGTGGCGAATACTTCCGCTGGGGAGGGTGCGGGTTCGAGAGCTTTCTTCAGGCGATCAACCAGGCCGCCTTCCATGTCAACGCAGCGAAACAAAGGCGTTGAGACCAGCTGCTGACAGGCCTTCAGCAGCCCATGAGTTTGTTGCGCGCTGACAATGTTACGGGCGAAGAGAATTATGCCCCCCGGTTGCAGGCGCTTGAGCAGGGAAGCGAGGCGTGGAGACATGTCGGTCCCCTCAAAGCCGATGATGAGAAGCTGGCCAACCCGGGCGCGGATGGCGGCTAGTTGTTTGTTGTCAGTCACTCGATTTCATGTCGTCATCCTGAGCGGGCGTCCAGCCCGCGAAGGATCCAACGTGCGTGGTTAATTGAATTCGTGAGTCTCAACCTCGGCCGTCCCTTTGGGACTTGTTCCAACTTCACGTTTGATCCCGGCGATGAAGCGCTGGGCTATCATCGCGATACCCCTTCGGGGTTGTTGGTCGCGGGCCGTATCACCGCCTAGCTAAGCTAGGCACAGGAATAGGTTCTCCCTCACCCCTAGTGATGCCTGCCAAGAGGGTTGTGGAAGCAGTTTTATTCAATTTGCTTCTTCAGTTCAGCCAACAGGTTCAGCGCCTCCAGCGGGGTAAGACCGTTTAAATCCACTTCCCGCAATCGGTCCACCACCTGATGCGAGAGCGGAGTAAAAATAGTCAGCTGCGCGGGGCGGCGCGGCTGCAATTCGTCGTTCGCCAACTGATCGGTTAACCTCTGCTCCGCATTCTCATGCTCTTCCAGCACTTCGCGGGCGCGAACTACGACGTCGTGCGGCAGACCAGCGAGTTTTGCCACTTCAATACCGTAGCTCCGATCCGCGGCTCCCGCTTCGACCTTCCGCAGAAAGACGATTCCGCCGCCAGTTTCTTTGACCGAAACGTGATAGTTCTTCACCCCTGATAGGCGGTCGGCCAATTCAGTCAATTCAAAGTAATGCGTGGCGAACAGAGTCTTGGCGCGGGTCCGCGCGTGGAGATACTCAATGGCCGCCCAGGCAATCGCCAAGCCGTCGTAAGTCGCCGTGCCCCGCCCAACTTCGTCCAGCAGAATCAGCGAGCGCGGCGTAGCCGTATGCAGGATGGCGGCGGTCTCGGTCATCTCGACCATAAATGTAGACCGGCCACGTGCCAGGTTATCGCTGGCACCGATGCGCGTGAATACTCGGTCCACCACGCTTAATCGCCCCGAGCGAGCGGGCACAAACGATCCCATCTGCGCCAGAATCTCGATCAGCGCTGCCTGGCGGAGGTATGTGGACTTGCCCCCCATATTGGGCCCGGTCAGAAGCAGGATGGTATGCGTGGTGGAGTTCAGAAACAGATCGTTCGGAACAAACCGCTCATTTCCGCCCGACAATTCCTGCTGCTCAATGACCGGATGCCGGCCTTCAATAATCTCCAGGTCACCAGTATCGTCAAATTTTGGACGGCAGTAATTGCGCACGGCCGCGATGTGACCGAAGGATGCGAGGACATCGGCTTCCGCCAAAGCAAGCGCGCTCTGCCGGATACGCCGGGCTTCCGTGGCTATGGCCGCCCGCAATTCCGCAAAGAGGCGGCGCTCGATCTCGACGATCTTCTCTTGAGCGTCGAGAATCTTCGATTCATATTCCTTCAACTCCGGCGTCGTGAAGCGTTCGGCATTGACAAGGGTTTGCTTGCGATCGTAATCCGGCGGAGCAAGGTGGAGGTTCGCCTTGGAAATCTCGATGTAATAACCAAACACCGAGTTAAATTTCACTTTGAGCGATGCGATTCCCGTGCGCTGCCGCTCTCGTTGCTCGATCTGCGCGACGTATTGCTTGCTGTTACGGCTGAGATCGCGGAGTTCATCGAGATCCTTATCCACGCCGGAGGCGATGACTCCACCATCGCTGAAGGTAAGCGGTGGCTCGGGCACGATGGTCTTGTCGATGCGCGACCGGAGATCACTAAGTTCGTCAATCGACCGATGCAGTGCGTCCAGGCGCTCTGCTGACAGGCGTCCCAGGGCGGTGCGGACTGCCGGAATCTTTGCCAGGGAGACGGAAAGCGCCAGCACGTCGCGAGGATTCGCGGTTTCCAGGGTTACACGGCTGAGCAGGCGCTCCAGATCGAGAATGCCGTCGAGCGCCTGCCGCAACTGCTCGCGCGCGATCGTGTCCTTAACCTGGGCCTCGACGGCGTCGAGACGCAGTTGGATTTCTGCCAGGTCAATCGACGGTCGCAGCAGCCAAGAGCGAAGCAGGCGCTTGCCCATGGGAGTGCCGGTTGCATCCAGACAGCGGAATAAGGTGACGCCATCATCGGTTCCGGCAAATAGTGGTTCGATCAGTTCGAGGTTGCGGACGGTGACGGCATCGAGCACCAGGCAATTCTGCCGCTCATAAAATCCGATGCGATCGACGTGGTCCAACTTGCCACGCTGGGTGGAACGGACATAATGAAGAATCGCTCCTGCCGCGGAGGCTGCGGCCATCTTGCCGGAAAGACCGAAACCTTCGAGGGAAAGCACTCCAAAATGGTTCTCGAGCAGCGGAATGGCGTGGTCGGGAGCAAAGACCCAGTCATCGAGAGGGGTTTCGGAGCATCGAGGATCGTCTGGAGAGGGCCGCGCGAAGGCCGAATTGTCCCCAGACTTGGTCGGCTCGTCGAAGAGAGGCGCGGTTGAAGCGTAAAGCAATTCCTTCGGCCGCAGCTGCTCCAATTCTTCCTGGACACGGCGGGCTGCATCGTCGCCCTGAAATTCGGTCGCGCGAAACTCACCCGTGGAGAGGTCGAGCGCGGCAAATCCGACCCTTGCACCTACCTGCGCCACAGCGGCGAGAAAGTTGTTTTCTTCCGAACTGAGGGACGAATCGGCTGCCGTGCCCGGCGTGACGACACGGGTCACTTCCCGTCGCACCAGTTTTTTTGCGAGCCGCGCGTCTTCCATCTGGTCGCAGATGGCGACCTTGAATCCCTTACGGATGAGCTTGGAGATGTAGTTCTCGGCGGAATGGTAAGGGACGCCGCACATGGGAACAGCAATGCCTTTTTCCTTATTGCGCGAGGTGAGCGTAATCTGCAACTCGCGAGCGGCTACGACCGCATCCTCGAAGAAGAGTTCGTAAAAATCTCCCAGGCGGAAGAACAAGAGGGTCTGGGGATGCTCTTTCTTGATGGCGGCGTACTGCCGCATCAGCGGGGTGGACGGCTCGGTCATCTGCTGCGGGTGCGTGCGCGGATTATAACAAACGGAGCGGCCGTTCCAGGGCGTCAATCATCACGTTGGCGTGTGGCAGTTGACGCAACCTGTGCACAGGTGTTTTCCTTAAGCTGATGGAGCTTCGCAAAGATCCGATAACCCGTTCCTGGGTAATCACCGGGGACGACGTTCCCGAGAGTGCACCCCGACCGGAAGATTTCTGTCGCTTTTGTGCGGGCTCGGCGAGCCCTCTGCAGGTGATTTCCACGACGCCTGGACTGGACGGCAGCCCATGGGCCGCACGGTCAGTAGTGCATCCCAATCCGCTTTATCGTATTGAAGGGGAGCCCGCCCGCCGTGGAGACGGCCTGTACGACCGCATGCGCTCGGTCGGCGCGCATGAGGTCCTGTTAGAGAATCCGCGGCACGACCGACATTTGTGGAATGCCAGCGATCGCGAAATCGAACAATTCCTGCTGCTGGCGGGACACCGTATCCAGGATCTGAAACGTGACCAGCGTTTCAAGTACATCAGCATTTTCAAGAACTACGGCGTACCGGCCGGACAGGAGTTCGAACATCCCAATTCGCAACTGACAGCTACGACGTTTGTTCCGCGACGAGTGCTTTATGAATTGCGTGCTGGGCGCGACTATTTCGATCAGAAAGAGCGCTGCGTGTTCTGCGATATTCTGTCGCAAGAGGAGCGCCAGAACCAACGCGTGCTGGAGACACGAGGCGACTACATTGCACTCTGTCCCTATGCTCCACGCGTCCCGTATGAGACCTGGCTTCTGCCACGCACTCACGAGGCGGCATTCGAGCGCTCCGCCGTGGCCAAGCTGGGGGTAATGACGGATTTAGCGGTTCTGCTTCGGCGAACCCTGCAACGGATCCGGACCGTCACTGAGGATTTTCACCTGGTGCTGCATACTTCGCCGAACAGTCTGCACCGCTCGGAGAGCCTGGGTTACTGGAAGACAATCGACGAGGACTATCACTGGCATATTGAGATCATGCCGGTGCTCGCCTCCAAGAACAAGTCATACACCTTCAAAGAGGTGTACTACTCGCCTGTGACTTCCGAGACAGCGGTGCAGCGACTCAAAGAAGCCAGAATCGAGTCTTAGCAGCTCCACGACGTCCCTAACGCCTATAATGCAGCCTTCCGGGAGGACTTCGCCTTTGAAGCAGCTTCTGTCTCTGTTATTGCTGGTTGCGGGTGCTTGTGCGCAGACTGCGACCGCTCCAAAGCAATCCGAGAAACAGCAGATTCTGTGGGAAAAGCTGGAAGCCGACGTCGGCCAGGTTGATCGCAACCTGGATGGGGTACTGGGCCTGGCAATCCTTGATCTCACCAGCCGACAAAAATTCCTGCTGCATGCCGATGACGTCTTCCCACAAGCAAGCTCGATCAAAATTGCAGTTCTCGCGGAACTCTATCGTCAGGCGCAGCAGGGCAGGCTGAGACTTGCCGATTCTTACACCGTGCAAGCGTCTGATCTAGTTCCGGACAGCGACATCATGGGCGGGCTCACCCCCGGGGTCACGCGCATTACCAACCGCGATCTCGCTACTATGATGGTTGCCGTCAGCGACAATTCAGCCACCAACGTGCTTATCGATCGAGTGGGTATGGAAAATGTCAACGCGCTGATGGACAGCTTAGGTCTGAGCCACACCCGCTTGCGCCGCAAGATGATGGACGTGAAGGCAGCCGGCGAGGGAAGAGAGAATATTTCCACTCCGCGCGAGATGATGACGCTGCTCGAGGCTATCTACCAAGGCAAGGTGCTGAACAAGGAAATGACGGACGATTTTCTGAAGATGCTCAGCACCCACAAGGAAAGCTTCATTCCACGCGATCTGCCTGATGACGTTCGGATCGCCAATAAACCTGGCGAACTGGAGGCGGTGCGCAATGATTCCGGCATCGTATTTGCCAAGAATCGCCCGTACGTCATTTGCGTCATGACGACCTACCTTAAGAACGAGCGTGAGGGCGAGGAAGCAATCACCAGAGTCTCCGCGCTGGCCTACCGTATGTTCGATCGGTTGGGACGGGCGTCAGAATATGGGCGCGTGGTGTCGCCCAGCAACAGCAGCAAGCCGTAAAATACCTAGAGGGCAGCTGCCCTCGGCTGTCGGGCTGAGCTGTGTTCCAAAATGACCGTTCGTCGTCTTAAAACCTATACCGGCGAGCAAGGCTACGTTTACCAGTACTACTATGTGGGAAAGCGTCCGGCTATGGTTGGGTTATCCAACGCGCCTGCCGTCGAATATGTATTCGACGTCACTTCGGACCGTAAGACCATGTTCTCGGTCAGCCTGTTTGTCCCGAAGGACACGCTAAAAGGCTGGGCTGCACACCATGGACGCGAGCTTACCGAAGCCGAAGAATACGCCGCCGTCAAAATGCGCCTTTTTCGCGGTTTTGACGAGATCGAGGACATGATGGGCCAGGGCCGCAGCCTGGTGCTGGACAGTCCTGCGCTGGAAGAGCTGCTGGCCACGCTGGGGGTAGCCTAGTGCCGGCCCACGCAGTGTGACCCAGGTCACAAGCACTGGTGATAAGGCCAACTGCCGCGCCCGGCCTGCAGGGCAGACTATAATCATGAGACCGGGCGAGGACCGCCCTCCAGGTCCGATAAACTAGATCATGCCTCTAACCTGGTTACGAGTCGCAGTCGGCTTCTACACGGTTGGCCTGCTTTACGCTTTGCTCGCCTTGACCCGGCGCAGCGAACTGCTCAATCGGATTGCGCTGCCCGCGATGGTCCTGGGAATGGTTTTCCAGTTTGTATCGCTGACGGAAGCCGTGCTCCTTTCCGATCATCCGACACTCACTTCAGTGCACAACTCGGAGTCCCTCCTGGCCCTGCTGATTATGGTGTTTTTCATGATCGTGTACCTGTTCTATCGAACGACCTCGCCGGGTATTGTCATATTTCCGATCGTGTTTCTGCTGACTTTTGTATCCGCCACCGGCGAGCAGCCATTTCTGTTCGTCACACCAGGCGTGAAAAAGAGCTGGTTGTTTGCGCATATTGCCCTGATCTTCACCGGTTATGCGGCCTTGTTCTTAAGTTTTGGAGCCAGCCTGCTTTACCTGGTGCAAGAGCGCAGTCTGAAATCGAAGAAATCGAACGGAATCCTGTCTCGGCTGCCCGCGCTCGAAACCATTGACGAAATCGGTTATCGCTCGCTGCTGCTGGGCTTTCCTTTCATGACGCTGGGGTTGATCGCAGGCACGGTAGTCGCGCAGTCGACGTACGGTCGAGTCAACCTGCTTGATCCCAAGATACTGCTGTCGGTATTGATGTGGGCGGTGTACCTGATCATGCTGTATACGCGGTGGAACGCTGGATGGCGAGGGCGTCGCGCTGCCTATCTGGCGACCTTTGCGTTCGTGGCTGCAGTCGTGGCCTGGGCCGCCAATTATTTCAGCGGCATTCATAGGTTCGTGTCCTCATGAATTTTCAGCTCATCGGCGTCAATCACAAGAGCGCGCCAGTGGAGGTTCGCGAGCGTCTCGCTCTGCCCGACTCGCGCCTGGCCGATGCCTGCAAACGCCTGACGGAGCAACCGGGCGTAGAGGAGGGCATGATCCTGTCCACCTGCAATCGAGTGGAAGTTCTGGCAAGAACGGTTAACGGCACCGCGGACCTGCGTGGCTTCATTCGGCAATTTTTCAAATTGGATCCCGGGGAACTCGACAGCTATTTCTACGAGTACCGCGAGCAGGACATGGTTCGCCACGTCTTTCGGGTGACCTCCAGTTTGGACTCGATGGTTGTGGGAGAGCCGCAGATTCTGGGTCAAGTGAAGGAAGCCTACGCAGTGGCGAGGACGGCAGGAACAGTAAATTCGCAGCTAGATTCGCTGCTGACCCGCGCCTTTGCAGTTGCCAAGCGCGTGCGGACAGAGACCGCGGTCGGCTCATCGGCCGTTTCGGTCGCATCAGTGGCGGTGGAACTGGCGAAAAAGATCTTTGGTTCACTGAACGGAAAGCATGTCTACCTGGTGGGGGCGGGCAAGATGAGCGAACTGGCAGCGCGTCACCTGCTCGCGCACGGAGCCGCTTCCATCTTCGTTGCCAACCGCACCTACGACCGGGCGGTGCAACTCGCCCGGAAATTCAGCGGCCAGGCAATTCTCTTTGAGCAGCTTTACGAGACTTGCGACCGCGCCGACATCGTGATCACTTCGACCGGCGCGCCGTTTGCCATCTTCCGCCGCGAGCATGGCGAAGCGTTTCTGGCGCGGCGCCGGAACCGGCCGATGTTCTTCATTGACATCGCTGTCCCGCGCGATGTCGATCCCGAAGTCAATAAGCTGGACGGTATCTTCGTCTACGACATTGATGATCTGCAGCAGGCCGTTTCCGCCCATGTGGCCGATCGCAAGAAAGAGGCGGAGCGGGCGGAAGCGATTGTCGCGAACGAGGTCGAGCGCTTTCAGGCGCGCTTGCAGACCCTGGAGGTGGTGCCCACCATTGTCAGCCTGCAAGATCATCTGGAGACCATCCGGCAAGCCGAGATCGATCGTGTGCGGGGACGTCTGGGCGAGCTGAGTCCGGACCAGGAACTTGCGGTAGATGCGCTCACCAAGGGCATCATCAACAAGATTATGCACACGCCAATCACCACCTTGAAGAGTGCTGCGCGTGAACCGGAGGCCACCACGGTCATCGAGGTAGTCCGGCGGCTATTCAACCTTCAGGATAAGAAAGCCGAAGACAAATCGAATTCAGCTTCGAATGCCGGAGCCAAGACCTAAATGGCACGCCTACGCATCGGCTCTCGCGGGTCGCAACTCGCTCTTTGGCAGGCAAATCACATCGCCAACTTGTTGCGTGAGCGCGGCCACGAAGTGGAAATCGGGATCATCAAGACTACCGGCGACAAGATTACAGAGGTGGCTCTCGCCCAAGTCGGCACCAAGGGCATGTTCACCAAGGAAATTGAAGAAGCCCTGGCCGCGGGTAGCGTAGATTTGGCGGTGCACAGTTTGAAAGACTTGCCCACCGAAGTGCCGCCTGGTTTTGAAATTGCCGCCATCACTAAGCGCGAGAACCCGCGCGACGTATTCGTATCAAAAAAGTACTCGCGCATTGACGAGTTGCCTGAACGTGCGCGAGTAGGTACGAGCAGCCTGCGCAGGCAGGCGCAACTGAAGGCGCTGCGTGCCGACCTGGAGGTTCATCCGCTCCGTGGAAATGTGGATACCCGCCTGCGCAAGCTGGAGTCTGGCGAGTACGATGCCATCATTTTGGCTGCAGCGGGCGTCACCCGGCTCGGGCTTACGGCTATGGTCAAGCAGGTGATTCCCGCGCAAATGATGTGTCCGGCAGCCGGGCAGGGAGCTCTGGGCATTGAAATTCGCAAAGGCGATGTCGGCAATCGTAAACACGTGGGCTTCCTGGACGATTCGTCAGCCCGAATAACGACGACCTGCGAACGGGCGCTATTGAATCAACTAGGCGGTGGATGTCAGGTGCCGATCGGCGCGTTCGCGGAAATACGCAAGGAGTGCTTACACCTGGAAGCGGTGGTGGCGCGGCCTGACGGTTCGCAGGTCTTACGCGAATCGCGCGACGGCAACGATCCCCAGGAGCTCGGCCATGAAGTAGGGAAGACTCTGCTGCGCAGAGGGGGAGACGCCATCCTGCAGGAAGTGTACGGGCAAGCAGCGGCAGCACCGCAGCAGCCATAATTAGTTGTGTAATCACTTGTGTGGAGGCCCGGTCTCCGACGCGCCTGCCCGGGTCAAAGAGCCGGCCCACACGCGACCTAGAATGAAATCCATCGCAAAATCGCAGCCGCTCCATGGCTCTCGTGTGCTCGTTGGCCGAGCCCGCCACCAGGCAAGCGCATTGTCCTCCGGCCTGCGCAGGTTGGGTGCGCAGGTGCTGGAGATTCCTTTTATCGAGATCCGCAAGCCACGCTCGTTTCGTCAACTCGATACGGCTCTCAAAAATGCGCACGACTATGACTGGCTGATTCTGACCAGCGTGAATGGTGTGGCTGCAATGTGGGAGCGGGTCAGGAAACTTCGGTTAAACAGAAAGCAGTTTCGGCATTTGCACGTTGCCGCTATCGGGCCGGCGACCAAGAAAGCGATCGAAAGCCGAGGTCTTAAGGTTCATGTCGTGCCCGAGAACTATATCGCCGAATCCGTTGTGCGCCGGCTGCACAAACAGGTAAAAGGAAAGCGAGTCTTGCTGGTCCGCGCCAAGGTGGCCCGCGACGTGATTCCACGCGACTTGCGGGCCGCAGGAGCTCAGGTAGATGTGGTGGAGGCGTACCAGACAGTCATTCCGCAAGCCTCGCGCACGCGGTTGCGTGCCGCGCTAGGAAACTCTAAACGAGTGCCCAATGTGATCACCTTCACCAGTTCCTCGACGGTGCGAAATTTCATGGATTTGCTTGGCGATGACCACAGCCGCGCTTTGAAGGACGTCAGGCTGGCTTCCATCGGCCCGATTACTTCCGGCACGCTGCGAGAATTAGGGTTACGAGTAGATATCGAAGCGCGCGAGTACACCATCCCCGGGCTTATCAAGGCCATTGTGGCGGCTCAGCCTTAGGTGGAAACGCGGCTTGCCGAGTGCTTCTGAGAAAGTCTAGTTTTCCGAGACACAGCCGCTGAAGCTGCAACCTGTTGAAGCTGACCTCATCGGCTAAAAGCCGCTAAAAGAAAAAAAGCTTATGCAGCGCTAAAGTCTATGCGTGAGAACGTCTGTCGTCCCTCCGGGACTTGTTCCACTTTCCAACTTGATCCCAGCGCTGAAGCGCTGGGCTATTTTCGGGCGGCGCACCTCCGGGGTTGTTTCTGGCGCCTCCGCCCACACCTCCAGCTCGGAAATCGATTCTCACGCATCCACTGAATCGCTGCGCCACCCAAAATCATACCGTTCTACAGTTGTTTAAGACATCCACCTGGCACGAACGATGGGTTTATTAGCCCTCGAGGCACGATTTGCCGCTGCTCACTCGTTCAACGAGCAGCCACAATCGGCGGGCGGAACGCGCGCCTTCAGAAAATCAGCTACGCGCTTATAGGCGTCAATCTGATTCTCGACCTTGGCAAAACCGTGGCCTTCGTTTTCGTAGATCTTGTAATCCGCCACGCCGCCGCGCTTCTTGATTGCCTCGACCACCTGTAGCGTTTCTTCCTTCGGACAACGGGGATCGTGTCCTCCAGCCAGTAGCAGCAGGGGCGCCTTTACCTGGTCGATGAAGTTGATCGGCGAGCGGTCTTCATAAAGGGCCTTGTTCTTTTCCGGGTCGCCCATGGTGGCCATGTCCGATTGCTGCAGCACCGGATCTTCATTCAGAATCTCGGTGAACCAGTTCACGAAGGGAACAATGGGCACACCTGCGGCCCACATATCCGGTGCCTTGGTCACCCCCATCATGGTCATATAGCCGCCGTAGCTGCCGCCCATCAGGATGAGTTTCTTGGGATCCACGTAGCCGGTTTGCTTGATCCAATCGGCGGCGGCCAGCACGTCCTGCAGGTCGCCGCCACCCATGTCGAACAAATTCGCGTGCTGGAACTCTTTTCCGTAGCCGGTCGAACCGCGGTAGTTGGGAGCAATCACGATGTATCCCTGATTCGCAACGTACTGAACGATGCGATTGAACGAATTTACCGTCTGCGAGGTGGGCCCGCCATGCACGTAAACAATCGCGGGACTGACCGGCTGGCGCGGCAGGTTGTAGGGCATGTAAACGAACGCGGAAATCGTCCACTTGCCATCGCGGCTAGGATAGTGAACCAAGTAGGGCTCGACCATGTCCTCGCCGCGCACTCCTGCCATCAACGAGTGGGTCACCTGATGCGATTTGCCGGTCGCCAGTGAATAGACCCAGGCATCATTCGGAGCGTTGGGGCCGTTGTGGTAGTAGAGCAAGCGGGAGCCATCACGAGTAAACGAAGACTCCGATCCGCCGGGCGTGTTCACGCCCTTGGGTAAGGGCAAGGCGGAAGTTTTGCCGCCGGCAATATCGTGGAGAAAGATTTCCGTGTTGCCGTCGACGTTGGCGGTCCATGAGATCATCTTGCCGTCGGATGAGAAGTTGCCGCCATTGATTTCCCACTTGTCTTGTGTCAACCAGTCAATCTTTTTGCTTGCAATATTGAGCAAGCCAACGTTGTCATAGCCGTTTCCTGCGTTACTCGTGATGAGCAGATGCTTCCCGTCGGGAGAGAAGTCGTTCGCACTATCCAGGTTCTCACCCTTGTGCTCGGTCAATAACGTGCTTTTGCCAGTGGCAACTTCCGCTACGAAAACCTTGGAGTCGGTACCTTTCGCTTGGAACTGTGTGTAGGCGATCCATTTGCCATCCCGCGACCAGATCGGTGCGGCATTGCCCTTATCTTTGGGCGTGCCGGTCGTGAGATGTTTCACCTCACGCATCAGCATGTCGTAGACATCAATCTCGTAGGTGGACGAGGTCTTCGGCTTAACCATATAGGCAAGGTAGCGTCCATCCGGCGACCAAGCGGGAGACTCTTCGGCGATCTCGCGTGTGTTGGTCAGGTTCACGATCTGGCCGGTCTTGGAGGAAACGAGGAAGATGTCCCACTGCTCGTCGCCGTCGTAGTCGGATTGGTACGCGATCCACCTGCCGTCGGGGGACCAGGCGGGCGCCGCTTGTCGCTCATCGCTGATGGTGAGTTGCGTGGGCCAGCCGCCCTCGGCCGACACCAGCCATAGATTGTTTCTGCCGGTGATATTCGTGATAAATGCGATCATCTTTCCGTCGGGAGACCACGTTGTACCTCCAACGATGCGGGTCATGTAGAGCTTCTCAATCGAGAGATTCTTCTCGACCTGCGCGTTGGGCCTACTCTTGATCAGCTTAGGGTCGGTGATGGCCTGAGGGGCGGGGAGGGGCTGGGTGAGAAAAATCGTGCTCATGGCAATGACCATAGCAGAGATCAGAATGGTCCGCATTGGGAGTCTCTTTTCTCTTGTTGTCATCCTGAACGACTGATTCGCATCGCCAAGCAGCCGCGTGGGCCCTCACAATGCCTGCATCGAGGTCTTCTCACTTCTTATGAGAATGCCTCGCGACGGCATAGGCTGCGCAAGCAGCATAGGGATCCTTCGACTCGGGCTGAAGCCCTCGTTCAGGATGGCAGATTTGTTATCTCTGACGCCCTCGCCCCGGATGACAACCGATTATTTTTTAGTCCTACTACTTGGCGCTCTTGTGAATTTCTACCGTGCTCCAAGTCTTGTCGGCCGCGTGGCAGATATTTTCCTGCGGGCAGTCGGCACACTTGGGCGAGCGCGCGTAACAGAGCTTGCGGCCATGCCAGATGATCTGGTGAGAAAATAGGATCCATTTCTCCGGTGGAATGACCTTCATCAAGTCTTGTTCGATTTTTGGGGGATCGGTGTTTTTCGTCAGCTCCAGCCGCCGCGCGATGCGTGTAACGTGCGTGTCTACGACGAGCCCCACCCCTTTCTTGAACCAGGTCCCCAGCACGACGTTAGCGGTTTTTCGGGCGACTCCGGGCAAAGTGAGGAGCTTGTCCATGTCATCGGGGACCTCTCCGCCGAACTCGCTGACGATCTTCCTGGCCGCACCTACCACAGATTTCGACTTGTTGCGGAAAAAACCGGTGGAACGAATGTGCGGTTCCAGTTGTTCGGGCGTAAGTGCGGCAAAATCCCGGACGGTCGGATACTTCTGAAACAACACAGGCGTGACCCGGTTGACGTTCACGTCGGTGGACTGCGCCGAAAGAATCGTCGCGACCAGTAATTCCCAGGCGTTTTTGTGCGTCAGTGCACAAGTCACATCGGGATAAAGTTGGTCCAGACGCTTCAGGATTTCCTGAATGCGCCGGGGAGCGAGCGGATCGTAGCCCTTGGCAGCCTTTGATGGTTTGGGTGTCGCGTGGGTAGGAGCTGACGCCACCGTTCGCCCAAGGCGGCTCGAAGGCGCCCCTCTGAATGCCTTTTCTCGCGAACTTCCTCTCGATTGCGCGCCGCGAGAAAGGGAACGGGTTCCTTCGTGACCTCCGCTTTTAGCAGGCTGGCGGGGAATTACGCCGCGTACCATCGTCTCTCTCCTTGTTTCCTGAAACTGTAAATGTTAGCAGACCGTATGCAGGAGAAGGGCAAGCCCCGTCTCTACCGCGCCCGCCTGACACCTCGGTAATCCGGGTTCCGGGAAACACAATTGACGCCTAGCCCCCGGCTGATTACTCTGAAACTAAGCCAAATACAGCTGAGAGAAGAACCATGGCGGTGAAATCCGTACAACTCGGTCAAGTGTGGCGCAGCGATCTCGATGGCCAGAACTATCTCGTCACCAAGGTTTACAGCGAGGTGTTCACGCAGTACGCGATGCTTCGCCCGGCGGAGAAGAATGCTCCCGATGCAGAAACCGTGCGTGTGCGCGTGGTCAAGACCAACGCCGGAGCCACGCTTCCCGGCTACACGTTCACCCAAGACGGCACGTTCTGAAAGAATTCCTGATTTCCCGGCGAACTCGGTGTTCTCGGCGTTGAGAAACAAAAAGATTTAACCTCAGGGATCGCAGAGCGCGCCGAGAATAGCCCAACAAGATACAATCCCTCAATGGTGGAAAAACTCCTCGCCATCATTTTTGTGCTTATCAGATCGGTGATCGGGTTTACCGGTTATGGCGGCATCGTTCTGCTGATGGCGATTGAGTCTGCCTGCGTTCCTCTTCCTTCGGAATTGATCATGCCATTCGCCGGATACCTTGTCTTCGAGGGTGCAATGAAGCTGTTCTGGGTGGCGACGGCTGGGGCAATTGGCTGCAATGTGGGCTCATTCGTTGCTTATGAGATCGGGTACTACGGCGGACGCCCGCTGGTCGAAAGATACGGCACCTGGATTCTGCTGACCCGCCGCGAACTAGACTGGGCGGATCGCTTCTTTGCGCGCTGGGGACAAGCGGCAGTATTTATCGCGCGGCTGTTGCCCATCATCCGCACGTTTATTGCGCTTCCGGCCGGGGTTGCACGGATGCCACGGGGGAAATTCCATATCTATACCTTTCTCGGTTCCTGGCCGTGGTGTTTCGTGTTGGCCTACTTCGGCATGAAGCTGGGAGAAAACTGGCGCACCATGGGGGAGTACTTTCATCAGTTCGATACTGTCATTGGCATTGTGCTCTTAGCAGGAATCATCTGGTTCATCTGGTCGCATTGGCAGAACCGAATTCGCGCCGCGTCGTAAGAATTAACCGCAGAGATCGCTGAGAACGCTGAGAAAAACCGAAGACTCGACCCGCATGCTCGGCCGTTAATGAGCCCTTGAGGAGGCTTTGATGATAAGGGTGGCGCAGTTCGCGGTATTGGTTGTCCTCCTTGGTACGACCAGCATTGTTTCCGTGCAGAGCGCTCCCGCGACCCCGGACCAGCCGTTCACTGTCGAGTACTACTACAAAGCCAAGTGGGGGTATGCGGACGAGTTCCTCCAGCTATTCAAGAAAAACCATTATCCGGTTCTGAAGAAACAACAAGAGATGGGGCGAATTGTGAAGGTTTGGATGGATCAACCCCGCTATCACGCGACGGAAGACGGGCGCTGGGATTATCGCGTCACGATCGTGTTCAAGAGTGCGGCGGTGGCCAATGAGCCGTTCGACGAAGCTGCGATGCAGCGCCAGCTCTATCCTGACCAGCAGACGTTCAAAAGGGAAGAGCAACGGCGGTTCGAGATTCTGCTGGCGCATTGGGATTTGCCGGTTAAGCCCGTAGACATCGAGGCAAAATAGTTCACCGCCGAGATCGCAGCAGAGCAAGGTCGGGAAGTCTCTGCGTTCTCGGCGCGCTAAGCAGTTAATCAACCTTCAATAGTTTCGCCACCAGCTTCTCGTGCCACTTCCAGGGCAACAGCCGTTTCATCCAGAGTTGAATATGAGCGTCGGGGCCGATGACGTAGCGCAAGCGGGGATTAGGATCTTGAGCAATCCGCGTAATGGCACGTGCCACGATAATCGGGTCGCGCTTGGGAATGGCTTGAACACGGTCCCGCATCTTCTGGCCGCGCTCACGATTGGGGGAAGTGCCGTCCAGCATCTTCTGGGCGATCCGTGCGTTGCGCGTCCAAATGTCGGTTTCGTAGGATCCCGGTTCCACCAACACCACCTTGATTCCCAGAGAGTTCAATTCCATGCGCAGCGACTCGGTCCAGCCTTCGAGCGCGAACTTCGAGGCCGAGTAGCTGCTGATGCTGAATGCGCCATGCAAGCCGCTGATGGACGACACCATGATGATGTGTCCCGAGCGCTGCTGGCGCATAGTAGGCAGAACGGCTTTGGTCATGGCCACCTGCCCGAAAAAATTGGTTTCAAACTGTGAACGAATTTCTCCGACTGTGAGATCTTCGGCGAATCCGGCGACCGCGAATCCGGCGTTATTGACGAGGAGATCGATGCGGCCGTGATCACGGACGAGTTTTTCGACAAACGGCTGAATCAAGTCGAACTCGGTTACATCCAGACGTCGAGTGTCGATATACGGGCGAACTCCCGCGCTGCTGGCAGCCTGTTCTAATTTCTCGCGGCGCGCCAGTTCGCGCATCGTGGCGATTACCTGGAAGCCACTTTTGGCGAGTTCCACCGTGGTCAGAAGGCCGATGCCGCTGGAGGAGCCGGTAATTACAGCAATTTTTGTGGACATGGGGTCTAATTAGATAGAGACTTTTGTATCATGGGAGCAGGGGTTTGTCCTGAACTCCCGGTCCGCGCAGGGGGACTCTGTATGCGTGCCCTGATACACGGAAGAGGCGGTGGGCATCACGGTTTCCAGCTTCACTCATTCCACGAAGCGTTCTCCCTGATTGCCAGCATGTTATTGGCTGCTCTGGTCGTCCTGCTGCTGGTTTCAACGGCAAGGTGAAGAGCCACGGAACCGGATGTCGTGCATCCAACCGAAACGCTCGGACCCAACTAGGCGCAACTTAAGCGCGCTAAGGCGCCACTCGCGCCCAACTCGTTTGCATTTCCCCGCTCGATACGAGAACATAACCGTTTGCCTTACAAGCTAGGTTCTCATCAGGAAGGCCCAAGCATGGCCGTGCGGCAAAAAACTGCAAAGTCGAAGGCGGAGGCGAGAAAGGGCGGGTCGGAAATTCAGCCCGCCAAGGGCAAGCTGGGGATCATGATTCCGGGCATGGGTGCGGTGGCCACGACGTTTGTCGCCGGCGTGGAGGCCGTGCGCAAAGGTTTCGCCCGACCCATTGGATCGCTAACCCAGATGGGCACGATCCGACTGGGGAAGCGCACGGACAATAACTCGCCGGCAATAAAGGATTTCGTCCCCTTGGCCAAGCTGAATGATCTGGTCTTTACTGGCTGGGACATCTTCGAAGATGACATGTACACTGCCGCTTCCAAGGCGGGTGTGCTGGAACGCGAACTCCTGCAGCAAGTGAAACCGTTTCTTTCGTCTATTAAACCTCGCAAGGCGGTTTTCGATCGCAATTACGTGCGCAAGCTCGATGGCCCAAACGTAAAAAAAGGTAAGAACAAGATGGAGCTTGCCGAGCAGGTGCGCCAGGACATCCGCGAGTTTAAGAAAACTTCAGGCGCCGACCGACTGGTGACGATCTGGTGCGGCTCGACGGAAACTTTCCTGCAACCCGCCGAAGCCCATGAAGACGTGAAGTCATTCGAGAAGGCGATGATGAAGAACGACGAGAACGTCGCCCCTTCTATGATTTACTGCTACGCCTCATTGATGGAGAGCGTACCCTTCGCCAACGGCGCTCCGAATCTCACCGCCGATCTGCCCGTGATGCTTGAACTTTCCCGCCAAAACGAAGCTCCCCTCTGCGGCAAGGACTTCAAGACCGGCCAGACGCTGATGAAGACCATCCTCGCCCCCGGTTTTAAAGCGCGCCTGCTGGGCGTGAGCGGGTGGTACTCCACTAATATTCTGGGCAACCGGGATGGCGAAGTTCTGGACGATCCCGGGTCGTTTAAGACCAAGGAGGAATCGAAACTGGGCGTGCTGGAGCACATCCTGCAGCCCGCGCTTTATCCCGAGTTGTACAAGAATATCTTCCACAAGGTTCGCATTAACTATTACCCGCCGCGGGGTGATAACAAAGAAGGGTGGGACAACATTGATATCTTCGGGTGGCTGGGCTATCCGATGCAGATCAAAGTGGATTTTTTATGTCGGGATTCGATTCTGGCGGCGCCCATCGTACTTGACCTCGTGCTGTTTCTTGACCTGGCGAAGCGTAGTCGTGAGCTGCGCGGGTTGGGGATCCAGGAATGGTTAAGTTTTTACTTTAAGTCTCCGATGACCGTCCCGGGGCTGTATCCGGAGCACGATTTGTTTATCCAGTCCATGAAGCTAAAGAATACCTTGCGGCATTTGCGTGGCGAAGAGTTGATCACGCATTTGGGGCTGGAATATTACGACTAGGGTGTGTGGCGCGGACACTCTTGTCCGCGCGCGAGTGTCGTCTCTACGGGACTCAGCACATCTGTGGCGCAGCTACCCCGCGCTGACGCGCGGGGCTAACGAATTCCGTCCCCTTTTGGGGACTCGAGTCTTCTTGATCATCCCGTCTCACCCCTTCGGTGGGTGTTCACAGGACGCCATCGCCTTAGTTCTCATCACGCCCTGATCTTCTTTTCCTTCCTGTAATCGTCAAATTTCTCCAGAAAGCGGTCAATGTCCGCACGCCGCAGGTAATAGGGCGTGGACAGACGAATCTTGTAAGGCTCGCCGCCGCGGATGCGGATCTTGTGATGGGTCCACATCCACTTCTCCAGCTCGCTAATGTGAATGGGCGGAACGTTCACGGTCGCAATTGCGCAGCGTAGAGCCGGATCGGGAGAGGTCCACGATTCGGCATGGCGTTTCATCATTTCACTGTGAATATAGTCAGCCTGCTGACGGTGTCGCCTCTCGATGCGATCCATGCCGATTCGGTTGCCAAATTCGATCGAAGCGCGCAGGCCGCAGAGGGCGGGAAGGTTGGAGCTGCCGATTCGCTGAAAGCGTTCGGCACGCAGTTTCGGATCGTTCCAGCCTTCGGTGGCGATCGTGTTCCATAAGCGGTCGATCACTTCGTCGCGCACGTAGAGGAAACCAGAGCCTTTGGTTGACTGCAGCCACTTGTGCGGGCTGGACGAGTACATGTCGCAGCCCAGGTCATGCAGGTTCAACTTCATCATGCCGGGGACGTGAGCGCCGTCTACGGCCGAGAGGATGCCTTTGGAGCGTGCCAGCCCGCACAGCTCCTTTGCCGGCAACACGACACCCGTAACCGTGGTGATATGGCTAAAGAACATTACGCGCGTCCGCGGAGTAATGGCGTCACCGAAAAGGTTCAGAACCTGTGCCGTGTTTTGAACCGGCTTGGGCAGCGTGATTTTCTTCACGACGATGCCATAGCGCTTGGCTTTCAGTTGCCAGGGCTGTTCGCCGCCGGGATGCTCCTGATCGGTCATGAGCACTTCGTCACCGGGCTTCATATCGACGCCGTTCGCGATGTAGCTGTTGGCCTCGGTGGCATTGCGCAGCAACGCGATCTCGTCGCGCGTACATCCGACAAAAGAAGCTAACGGGTCGCGGAACTCGTTCCACGGTGCATAGCCCCAAATGGGATAGTCTTCGGGGTCCTGCTGGGCCATCTTTTCGCTGTCGTTGTAACCGTCGAAGATGGCCTTCAACACCGGCGCAGGGCTGGAGCCGACCGTGCCATTGTTCAGGTAAACTTCATCCTCGGGAATAAGAAAGAGCTTGCGAAGTTCTCCCCAGTAAGCGTCTTCGTTCTTGTCGTAGAGAGCGGGATCGGGCAGTTCTTCGGGAGCGGTTGCGACTTGCGCCAGAAGGCGGCTGCTGAGAGCAAAGGCTCCGGCAACTCCGGCGGCGGTGCCAAGGAAACTGCGGCGGACGAGCAAGTGTCACCTCCTGACAGTGAGAGGATGTTCATGTTACGACCGTGACTCAGAGCTGGCAAGGCGGGTTGTGCGCTCATGGGGCGGGTCGGTTCTGCACGCGAGATCCTTCGGGACCTGGCGGTCCCTCAGGATGACGACATGGAAGGGAGTTGACTGAATGAGGTCTTTATTCAGGCTTAGTGTGTGTTTGGCGGCTAGTTTCCTGTTAGCCAGTGCCGCGATTTCTAGGACTATCGATACCGCAAAATCCAGCATGACGGTGCGTGTCTACAAAGCGGGAGTCTTCTCTGCCTTTGGGCACAATCACGAGGTTGCGTCGCCAATCGTGGCGGGCAGCTTCGATGAGGAGAAGCCGGCGGTCGAGCTGCGCGTGGATGCCCGCCAACTGCGAGTGCTGGACAAAGACGTCTCCGCCAAAGACCGCGCCGAGATTCAGGAGACGATGCTCGGTCCCAAGGTGCTCGACAGTGAGAAATTTCCAGAAATCCTCTTTCGCTCGAGCCATGTGGAACGCCTCGGCGATGGCAAATGGGTGGTTGAGGGCAGCCTGACACTCCACGGCCAGACCCGGCTCATTCGAGTCCAGGTTGAAGGGCAAGGTGGGCATTACCGCGGATGGGCGCAATTGAAACAAAAGGACTTCGGCATGACTCCTGTGGTGGTGGCGGGCGGCACCGTCAAGGTGAAGGACGAGGTCCGAGTGGAATTCGACGTCCGCGGTAAGTGAGTAGCCATCCTTCGCTGTATCAATAACGTGCAGAACCGCAAGGGTAAACGCCCGGATAACCTTTCCAGCGGCATCTCGCGTCGAAGTAGGTAGAGGGACTGTGTGCGCGAGCAGGTATAATGAAAACAGGAAGAGTCGGCTTGGGGACTGATCGGAGAGTTTCTATGAAGTTCCACCGCATTGCGTGGGTAATGGCGCTGATGTTAGCCAGCTACTGGGTGCCTTCGGCGCTGGCGCAGGATTCGCAAAAGCAAGATTCGAAGGACCAGAACACACCTTCCAATACGACTCAGACCGAGCCCCAGCCGGTAGCGCAGCCCGATAACAGCAAAGTCAAGCACGATGGCGGCAAGAACGACGTGGACGCCATAGGCAACCGCAAGATGGGCGGGCGGGGTCTGGGCAACTGGTATTCCATCGAAGGCGAAATTCGAATGGGCAAGCAGTATGCCCAACAGGTGGAAGCCAGTTCCAAGCTGGTTCAGGACCCCGTGGTCAACGAATATGTGAATCGTATCGGGCAGAACCTGGTGCGCAACTCCGACGCCCAGGTACCGTTCACGATTAAGGTTATCGACTCGGATGACGTCAATGCCTTCGCTCTGCCCGGAGGCTTCTTTTACGTCAACTCGGGCCTGATTCTGGCTGCGGACGAAGAGGCCGAGTTGGCGGGCGTGATGGCCCACGAGATTGCTCACGTGGCGGCGCGCCATGCCACGCGTCAAATGACACGCGGGAACTGGGCAAACCTGGGGACGATTCCCCTTATCTTTGTCGGCGGCGGAATTGGTTATGCCGCCTACCAGGCGGCGGGTTTGGCTCTGCCGATGACGTTCCTGCACTTCTCACGCAACTTTGAAGCGGAGGCCGATTACCTCGGCTTGCAGTACATGTACAAGACCGGATACGACCCGAACGCGTTTATCTCCTTCTTCGAAAAGGTCCAGGCGCAAGAGAAGAAAAAGCCGGGAACTTTGGCGAAGGCTTTTGCCACGCACCCGCAGACCCCGGATCGCATTGCCAAATCGCAGGAAGAGATTTCCCGCATTCTGCCAGCGCGGCCGCAGTACGTTGTGACTACCTCTGAGTTCGGCGACGTCAAGGCCCGGCTGGCCGTATTGGAGAACCGACGCAAGGTGGTCGATCAGAAAGAAGGAAACAAACCTAGCCTGCGCCGCACTTCTTCACCCGACAAGAGCGGCAAAGACACGAAGAATGACGATGATCGTCCGACTCTGAAGCGCAGGCCCGATTCGCAGGACCAGTAAACAAAACCAAGTTCGTCGTTGACCGGCGGCTGCGGCCGCCGGTTTCGTTTTGGCTGCCTCGCGTGCCGGACTGAGGTGGTGGTGCACACGAGATTCTTCGCGGACTGAGGTCCGCTCAGCATGACGACATGTAGTAGGAGGTTGCTCTGAAATTGTCCCATGCCGGATATTTTCAAACCTGCTGGACCTAAGCTCTTGCGCCCGAAGGTTGCTTTTTCGAGGCCTCAATCCGGCCGAGAAGAACTTTCATCAATTCCAGTTCGGATTCTGAATCGGCGGGGAATTGGGCGGTAGCCCAGGTCGCTGCTAGCGGACGCGGCGCTCCCGGGAACCGTGCCTCAATTGCATGCAGACTTGGCTGGAGTTTCCCGACGACCACAGCCACGCCGTCGGCATTCACTTCCGGCAGTAACAGGGCGAAGCGGTCTCCGAGATAGCGACAAATCACGTCGTTGTTGCGAAGGGTGGATTTTAGCACGGCCGCCACGCGTCGGAGCACTTCGTCTCCCGCCTCAACTCCAAGGCTGGCGTTGATCTCGCGAAAGCCGCGCAGGTCGAGCATTACCAGGCCGAACTCTTTTTTGTGACGGCGCGCCCGGGGAATTTCTTTCGCCATCGCGTTGTGAAAATAGCGCTGGTTGTAAAGACCGGTGAGGGAATCCAGGTTGGCGACACGGCGCAATTCTTCGGAGAGCTGCACGTTGCGGGCAGCGGTGGCGCAGACGTCGGCGGCGGCCTGCCCAATGGTGCGATCGTCGGAGCTGAAGAAATTTGCCTTCGGGTGCCCCAGGACCAGGGCTCCCATAAGTTCTCCCAGGGAGACGAAAGGCGCACACAGCTCTGCTCCGGAATCAGGGAAGCAGGCCGGCCAGTCAGGACGATTGGCGAGGTCGTTGGCGACAGCGAGTGAGCGCTGCGAAAAGGCTTCCGCTAATAATCCTCTTTGGCGCGATGCCAGGAGGCGTTCCAGTTGGACTTCGGCCGAGCCCGAAGAAGCTGCAATCGAGAGATGCCCCTCGGCCGGGGTGAGCACGATGGCGATCATGGTTCCCTCAAAGGTGTCCGAGATCAGGTCCAGCAACATGTTGAAGAACTGCTGCGTGTCGTGGGCGGCGGCGGCGGAGCGCGCAATAAGGTTGATAATTTCAATTTGCCGGATGCGGCGCAGGTCGGCGGAGTAGAGGCGAGCGTTTTCCAGGGCAATGGAGGCCTGACCGGCAAACACCGAAAGCAAGCCAATAGCGTCAGGTCCGAACGGGTCGACCTGCTCACTACTGATTTCCAGCACGCCCAGCACGTGTTGCCGCACCAGCAGAGGAAGTGCCAGGACGCTCCTGGCGGCCGGGTCTTCAATGCGGTGGCGAGTTTCCTTGCTGACGTCAGGGACATAGAGAGGAGCACGGGTGAACGCGACCCAGCCGGGGAGCGATTCTTTGCCGATAGGCAGGCGAGCTCCCGGGCTGGCATCGCCGCTTTGCGCACGGCAATAAAGTTCCTCATTCTCCACCAGGTAAACAGCGCTGCGCGACGCGCCGAAATAGTTGCGCGCGACCAGCAGCATGTGGTGGAGGACTGTGTCCGAATCCAGGCTAGAGAGGATCATCTGGGTGGCCTGCTGGAGGACAGCCACTTCGCGGACGCTCGGGTGGACTTGGGGCACGAGTTCTCCTCAGGAAAAATTCTGACGCATTATAAGGCGTATATATCCTCCCCCTGAGTTTTCGGCAAGGTCTTGAATCTAAAGAGTTGCTTTTTGCACAGAATGCAAAACCTCCTGGCGGTGGCCGGGGGATTGACCTGCTGAAACAGGGCCGCGCGGGCTTAACTGAGGCCGTGCCGGAGCTAGGGACCATGTGGACAGTGGGGTTCACCTACTTTGGTTCATTGCCCCTAGGAGAAGACGGAAGTAAGATTCTCTTTGCCGAAGTCGAAGAGTGTTCTTCGCCACTCCGGGTTTTGGAGCAATCGCATGATTCGCTGGAATTCTTACTCCGCGGAGCGTTTTCTTAAGTTCGAGCAACTATCGGGAACGGAATCCGAAAGGATGACCCGTCGTCAGGCAAAGGATCAGGGGATACGGCCATGAGTTTCCTGGAGCGGGTTTTGAGGGCACTGTGTCCGCATCGGTTCAGTTGGCCCCGGATAGGAGTGGATGGCCGCGACTACCAAGTTTGCCTGATTTGCGGAACCGCATACGCGTACGATTGGAGTACGATGCGACGAACCAGCCTGCTGACCCCCGTCGACAGTCCCGCCGGAGCCGCCGACGGAAGCAAGCATCGCTAACGACGGCCTCCGCCTAGAGGATACGGTGGAGAAAAGATTTGTGCGCCCTACGGATGCCTAGGTTCCGCTGGAGCCAATTTCAGGATTTCCTGCAAGAGTTCGGACTGCCGCGTCTGACGCACCAGACGGGCACGGCGGTCGGCTTCGGTTGGATCGGCACCGCACTCCTCGGTGCGGTACTCGTCCAGCCGCTCCAGCACCGCGATGCCCCGAAGCTCGTCGAACAAGCACTGCAGTCTTTTCTGCCTTCCCCACATCATGGTCTGCCTACCTACTCTCCTGGCCGAGACTACAACGGCCTCTGCGCACGTGCCTGCAAAATAATATTCCGCTTGAAATGGGTCGCCCGAAGGGGTTGGGGGCAAGTGAACTCGGGCTGAATTGTGCGGAATAGTAACTCTTCCTTCTGGGAAGTCAAGAGGAATCTAGGATGCCGAACATTAAGATTGGCCAGAGCCGATGAATTCCTCCACCCATGCAGGCTTGCCGGGAGAGCAAAACCAAATAATTTTTTGGTTGTGCGGAATCACCGTAGGGTCATAACGTTGACTTTAAAGCGAGGGTGGCATGAACTCCGGCGCTGAGAGATCGTCGGACAGCACATTCTGGAAAGAACTTTACGACGCCGCTCATGCCCGCCCGCTGAGGCGGGTAGCGATTCCGCTCGTTCCACCTGCTGGGCACTGACTTCCACTTCCGCCAGCCCCTGCAACCGCTCCCCGCTCTCGTCGAAGCTCACCGGCGCGGCCGCGCTCGCCGTCATGCGCAGAACGGGGTTAGCACTAAAGTGACGCCCAAAACCAGACTCTTCCCCAACTGTGAAGCCGTGCCCTCCTCGATATTTGGAAGACGAAGATTCCGCTCTCACATTCAAAAGAGCGTTCTGGTTTTTAGGCGCAATAGCGATCAACCAGACTGCGGATCATGGCGAGAAACCGGGACACCGGCTCGGCTTTGTGGAGGAAGGCGTCGATGTTCCGCATCGATTCGGGTGAGCCTCCGGAATACAGAAGGACGGGCACATCGGGCTTACTTTGCTTGAGTTGACGGGCTAGGTCGGTTCCGGAAGGGCCTTGTAGCATGTGATCGGCCACTACCAGGCAGACGGGATTTTCGCGAAACAGACTGATGGCGTGGGCCCGAGTAGAGGCGGTTAATACGGAATAACCATCTTTCTCCAGGATTTTTCTGCGTAGCTCACTCTGCGTTTCATCATCTTCGACACACAGGATGACAAGCTTCTTGGCGCCTTTGGCACCTTGAAACTCTGAAGTTTGAGCCCGGAGGACATTGCTTCGCGTCAAAGCCATCACCCCAGAGGGGGGTAGTGTAGCGAGGATGATACTAGTGTTCCATACAGTACATTCTGTAGGGTACACCTCTACGCTCGTTCCGAGAGGGAACCAAATTGTGAAGAAAAAAAAGCGGCAAACCTTACGCTTCCGCAGTCTTTGAGAGTTTCGCCCCCTGTCACTTAATTTGCCCACCTGCCATGAATCGCGCCAACCATCGTCGCGACATCAACCGGCTTGACCAGGTAGTCATCAACCTCGGCGGCAAAGCCTGTAATGCGGTTTCCAGGGCCGGATAGCCGGTCAGGGCTTTTTCTTCCAATATGGGTGGCAAGGTTGGCCGAATGCTTTCTTCATCGTCCACGAAGAGAAGACGCCCACGAGTATTTTTCTTGACAGTCATAGGAAGAGTCCCGGGAGTGGAGGGCTGCGGTCGGGGAGTGTAGCCGGGCGGTGCCGGGAGGGCGATATACGGTAAACACAGTCGAAATCGGAGTAAAGAGCGTCAGAGGGAATTAGAGAGACAATCCGCGGCGGCTATAAGGTACTGAGTCTGCAGGCTAAATTGTGTGGAGGCGGGTTGGAGACCCGCCTCCACACAGATCCCGCCCCTGAACGGACAAAGGCCCGTCGCCACAACTCTACAGGCTAGGCTGCTGCGGTTGCCTTCGCTTCCGCCTCGACCGTGTAGACGAGAACGGCTTTCTTTCCGCCCTTGGCCACGCTGGCGTGGATGGAGTTGAGGTTAACGCCCTTGGCTGCCAATTTATCGAGACAGTCGGCCAGAGCGCCAGGCTTGTTGGACAGCTCGCATTCTTCTGCGCTCGTCTCACGGAAAGAGATTCTGGCCGCGTCCAGCGCCTTCCTGGCCCGTCGGGCGTCGTCAACCACGAGCTCTATGGAGCCTCCGGCGCCCTGAGCAGTTCCGAGTAAAGCGAGAATATTTACCTTCGCGTCACCGAGCGCTCTTGCGATCCCGGCAACTGCGCCGGGCCGGTTCTCTACAGAAATTGTGAATTGCTTAGTCTTCGCCATAACGAGTACCTCCTCGTGTGGCGAGAGATTATACCCCTGAGCAGGCAAGGGGGAGCGGTTATTTGACGCGGGTTTTGGGCTCTCCTGCGGACCGAGATTTCCGCGCCGTCCGGAACTCGGCAGCCGACGCCATCATGCAGGGCTGCTTCGAAGCGTGGTAATCTGGCTGCCCCAGACCGGCCCCACGATAGGCGGGAGCTTGGGTCGTAAGTCTTGCGGCACGGGTGAAAATCATCTGCAGGGAGGCAAGGTATGCCAAAGTTTCTGATCGAGCGGGAACTGTCCGACGCGGGGAAGTTGTCGCCTCAGCAGCTTCAGGCTGTGGCGCAGAAATCCTGCTCGGTTTTGCGCAGTATGGGGCCTCAAATTCAGTGGGTGCAGAGTTACGTTACCGACAACAAAATCTACTGCGTTTACCTCGCCGAGAACGAACAGGCAATTCGGGAGCATGCAAAGCAGGGCGGGTTTCCGGTGCATCGAATTTCGGAGATTCGGACGATGATTGATCCCACTACAGCCGAGAATCACAAGGCCTGAGAAACGGCAAGGGCGAAGACGCCAAGCTGACACCGTGGGGATCAAAAGATAATTAAAGCCGCGGTGGAAGTAGCGGGTTTTGGTTATGGATCGGGTAATCTGGAGTTACGCAGCCTGTTTAGGAGCCAAGTCGGCGACGGCAGAAGTTGGCTCTGGCGCTTCGTCAACAATCTTCATTTGGCGCCAGTCGTAGGCAAATTCTTTGCCGCAATCCAGACAAACAACATAGGTTCCCGTGAGGGAAGCAGCTGCGCTGCGGCGCGCTGCAGAGCGGGTCGTAATCGGAAAAGTAAGACTAGTATGCCAACAACCGAAGAAAGCATCGAGCAACCTGGAAACCATACCTAACCTCCCCAGAACGTGGGTCTCGCTGGCCGTCTCACCGCAGCGGAGCAGCCGCTTTGGCCGGGTCCTGTGCCGGCCCTAGGTTGCTGCCACCTGGCCAACAGCGACTTAAAGCCCTGCATTTATTATGAAAAACAGCTTCTACTCTGGCCAGCTACTTAGATTACATTGGTAACCAAGAAGTTTCTATTGCACGACAGTGGGGGAGCGCCTGAGTGGTCAAGAAAGCCCGGTCCAAGCAAAGAGTAACACTCGGAAATGCGTGGGACACTTCGGGTTAACCGGAATATTAAAACGGGAATTAGACGGGTTCGGGACCTGCTTTTTTCTTCTGGCACTTAGCCATGATGGCGGATCGGAGGCGGCCGCGGAGGTCTTCGGGAAGTTCGTAGAGCTGGGAGTCACGGTAAATTTCGATGGTCTTCTTGGTGGTATCACAGACGACGTAGCAGTTGTGGCACCAAGACAGGTGATCTTCGAGTTCAGCGCGGGTGCGGGCGTCCAGGACGCCGTCGAGGTAGTTGGTTAGCTCTTGCAGAAACTCAGAGCATTTCACTGTGTGCCATCTCCGCCAACATCGCGTTTTTGAAAGTAGCGGCTGAGCCGCTCGCGCAGCTGCAAGCGAGCTCGCAGCAACCGCGACTTGACTGCCGGAATGCTGAGGTCCAGAGCCTCGGCTGCTTCCTCGGTCGACAAACCCTCCACATCGCGCAGTACAAAAACCGTCCGGAAGCTCGGAGGAAGCCCCTGGATGGTCTTCGTCAAAATGTCATGCAGCTCGGACTGGCTGTAGAGCTGCTCGGGATTGGGCGACCAATCCGCGACCTCGCGAGGAACCGAGTCATCCTCGGTCTTGACGTCCTCGTCGAGCGATACCATGCGCTCGGGCCGACGACGGCGCAACTTCATGAGCGCCTCGTTGACCGCGATACGCACCAGCCAGGTGTAAAACTTCGACTGACCCTGGAACTGTCCCAGGTTCTGATAAGCCTTCAGGAATGCGTCCTGCACCACATCTTCCGCGTCTTCGCGGTTCTGTGTAATGTGCTGCGCGATGCGAAACACATTCCGGTCGTAGCGTTTGACCAGTTCTTCAAACGCCGCGACGTCGCCGCCCTTGGCTGCCTGAACCAGCGCCAGTTCATCACTGACGGGCTCACTCACTCTTGGTTGGATGGTTCCCATTCTTCCGCCGATTCAACAATTTTGGGCCGCGCGGCCAAAAGGAAAGGGTATTGTAATCGGGAATCCGGCCTTGTGCCCATTTGTCTTTTGACGTAGGAAACTCACAAGCGTTTGCGGTAACGTGCGAAATGACGCGGGGTCCACCAAGGTACACGGTGGTAACCTCGGCGTAATGCGCAAGTGCCGTATAATCAATCACTGAACTCGGGCGCTTGGGAGAAGGCGCGGGACGGGTGAGAATCCTGTCCTCAGACCAGCTGATTGGTTTTCAGGAATGGCGGAAAGAAAAATCGAACAACTCGTAGAACGCGTGATCTCCGAGGTAGTGGAGAGCCATCTCCCGCAGCTGCGGACCGATATCACGCGGCGGGTGCTGGCGGAGCTCAAACCTCAGCTAGGCGGAGCCGAAGAAAGTAAGCCTGGCCCCAATCATCTGCTGAAGGCAGTTTCCGCAATTCATAGCGCGACGACGCAACGGGACGTACTTCGCGGGTTGCTGGACAATGCGGTTCAGTATTGCGGGCGGGCGGCGCTGTTCGTCGTCAAAGGCGGGATGGCAGGTGGCTGGCAAGGGCGCGCGTTTGCCAACAACGACGCCATCAAGGATTTTCCGCTGGATGCAAATTCGGGGCTGGTGGCGCGGGTGTTGGGCGGGCACACGGCACTCTCAGGCAATGCTTCGGAGATGGACCAAAGATTTATTGCCGAATTCGGGCCGCCCGCAGACGGAAAGTGTGTATTGCTGCCGCTTCTGCTCCGGGAAAAAGTGGCAGCGCTGATTTATGCGGACGCGGGACCCGATCGCGAAAGCCGGCTTGACGCCTCTGCGCTGGAGTTGCTGGTGCTGACTACGGGGACGTGGCTGGAAGTCGCTTCCCTGCGCAAGACCGCGCCCAAGGAAGGGGCGTCAGGCGGCGCGGAGAAGAAGGAAGCGCCGGTGGCACACGCGTCGGCAGCGCATGCTGCGCCGTCATTTGCAGATCCGTTCGCGGCGCACGCGCCAGCATTTAGCAAGGCTGCGCCTGCGTCCTCGGCTGCTGTCCACGTTGAGGCGGAGCCTGCACCCAGTGACGCTGCCGGTGATCAGTTTGCCGGGTTGCCGCCTGAGGAGGCGGATGTTCACCGGAAAGCGCAAAGGTTCGCACGGCTGCTGATTGACGAGATTAAGCTTTATAACCAAGCCAAAATGGCGGAAGGCCGCAAGAGCAAAGATCTTTACGACCGGTTGAAGGAAGACATCGACAAGAGCCGCTCGACCTATTCGAAGCGCTACGGGAATACGGTGGCAGCTTCCGGGAACTATTTCAACCAGGAATTGGTCCGCAGCCTTGCGGAAGACGATGTGACTCTTCTGGGCAGCAACTTTAAGCGATAAACTAGTGTCAGTGTGAGTTGGCGCAGGTTGGTCCTGGTCCAGGTACTCTCAATTGTAGGCAGTGTTCTGCTGTTGTTTTCTTTCCCCGCGCTTGCCCAGCAATCGGCGGCGACGACCCAGTCTGGGAAAACCATTTCCTCCTCGAAGGCTGCTGGCAAGCGGGCTACAAGACCGACTCCCAGAAAAAAGAAAAAGAAGAAGCAAGTGAGTTCGCGGCGAGCGCGGCGAATTCACCAGGCATTTGTAAAGTCCGCCGATCTGCGGCCCATGGCTCGACAACTGCTGCCGAACCGCACTCCGGCGGCCTACGCCGGGGTGGAAGGTTACGCGCGGCGGCATAACAACGAAGACGCGGGAGCGCTGGCCTGGCTGGTGCTTGGGTATGCGTATACGCTGGATCACAACTATCTGAAGGCGGTCGCCCCTCTGCAGCGGGCGAAGGTGCACGCGGGCGATCTGGGCGAATACGTCGCATATTACCTGGGCACGGCTTACATGCAGACAGGCAGGAGCTTGGAGGCGCTGGCAACACTGCGCGATTTCGAGGTGAAATATCCTGACTCTCTGCTGATTAAAGACACTCACGTGGTGTATGCAAGCGCCTTGCTGCAGCAGAATCGGGCTGCAGAGGCAGTGGCGCTTCTGGAAAAAGACCGGCAGCCGCCACGGGCAGACGTGGAATGGAACCTCGGACGTGCGTACGAGGCTGCGAGCGAGACGAGCAAAGCAGTCACCGTTTTCCAAAATTTGTATCTGGCGATGCCACTGTCCGGTGAAGCCGATGCCGCGGCGGCTGAATTAAAGAAATTCTCGGGGGCAGCGCCGCCTATGACATGGGAGCAGAAAAAAATCAGAGCGGACCTGCTGGCCAAGGGCCGACGCTATGCTGACGCCGCCACTGAATATCGCGAATTCATGAACG